>Ga0076929_100278_pt1 | contig 72651 bp, 64 predicted proteins | sample HotLakConUCCSL28_FD_87104 | JGI IMG/M metagenome (GOLD analysis project Ga0076929, IMG submission 87104) | Hypersaline microbial mat communities from Hot Lake, Washington, USA - Hot Lake Consortium UCC-SL28 (version 3) (version 3) | ecosystem: Environmental > Aquatic > Thermal springs > Hot...
CAGGGTGCTCGACGCCGTCGGCGACCTGAGGGCCCACCCGACGGGCGACATGGGCTCCATCGGCCTTGCCGCATCGCCCGAGCCGATGATCCAGGCGGCCGTCGGCGGCAACCGCGAGCTCGACAGCTACATCGAGCTCATCGTGCGCGGCGCGACGGCGAAGGTCTCGCCCATCCTGCGCACCGCGGGCGACATGGCGGGCGGCTTCATCGCCTCGTGCCGCAATCCCGTGCCCGCCTCCTATGTGCGCGACCACGCGGCCCTCGGCGGGATCTCCATGGCGCTCGACCTCGGCGCCGCCATCCTCGACGCGGAGCCGAAGGGGGGCGATGCCGTGATCGACGCGATCCTCGCGGCGACCGGCGGCGCCATCCTGATCCGTGGCCGCGTCACCGACGTGTCCATCCGCTACACGCGGGAGGCGTTCGACATCGGCACCATCGCCATCGAGGGCGAGGGGCGCACCGCCACGATCCACGTCATGAACGAGTACATGGCCGTCGATGACGGCGAAGGCCGGCGCCTCGCCACCTGGCCCGACGTCGTCACGACGCTCGACGCGCGCGGCGAGCCGCTCTCCAACAACGAGGTGAAGGTCGGCGCCGAGATCGCGGTCCTCCACGTGGACCGCTCGAAGATCCCGCTCGCATCGAGCGCCCTCGACCCGTCGGTCTACCCGCCCGTGGAGAAGGCGCTCGGCATCGAGCTCGCCCGCTACGCCCCCGGAGCGCGAACGTGAGGCGACGGCCGCAGGTCCAGCGCGGCTCCAACCTCAGGTGCCGCGGGTGGCGGCAGGAGGGGCTCCTGCGGCTTCTGGAGAACGTGCTCGCCGTCGGCGAGGACCCCGAGAACCTCGTCGTCTACGCCGCCCTCGGCAAGGCCGCCCGCGACTGGCCGTCCCACGACACCATCGTGACGGCGCTCAGAACGATGGACGACGGCGAGACTCTCCTCGTCCAGTCCGGCAAGCCCGTCGGCATCCTGAAGACCCATCCCGGCGCGCCTGTCGTCCTCATGGCGAACTGCAACATCGTGGGCCGTTGGGCGCGCCCGGAGGTGTTCTACGAGCTCCAGGGGAAGGGCCTCATCTGCTGGGGCGGTCTGACGGCCGGAGACTGGCAGTACATCGGCTCGCAGGGCGTCCTCCAGGGCACGTTCGAGATCTTCATGCGCATCGGCGAGCAGCGCTTCGGCGGCGACCTCTCCGGGCGCTTCGTGCTGACCGCCGGCCTCGGGGGCATGGGCGGCGCGCAGCCCCTCGCGGGCCGCCTCGCCGGCGCTGCCATCCTGTGCGTCGAGGTGGACGAGGCGCGCATCGCCCGCCGCCTGGGCGCCGGGATGCTCGACGAGGTGGCGGACGGGCTCGACGACGCGCTTCGCCGCGTGACGGCCGCCGCCCGGGAGGGGCGCGCCCTGTCCGTCGGCCTCCTCGGCAACGCGGCCGAGATCTTCCCCGCGATCGCCGCCCGCGGGATCGTGCCCGACGTCGTCACCGACCAGACGTCCGCCCACGACCTCGTCTACGGCTACGTGCCCCCGGGGCTTGCCCTCGACGAGGTGCGGGCGCTGCGCGAGAGCGACCCCGGGCGGCTGATGGCGCTCTGCAGCGCCGCCATCGCCGATCACGTGCGCGCCATGCTCGCCTTCAGGGCCGCCGGCGCGGCGGTGTTCGACAACGGCAACCTCATCCGCACCCAGGCGAAGGCCGCGGGCGTCGAGGACGCCTTCGCGATCCCGATCTTCACCGAGGCCTTCCTGCGCCCCCTCTTCGCCCGCGGCATCGGCCCCTTCCGGTGGATCTGCCTGTCCGGCGAGCGCTCCGACCTTGCCCGGATGGACGCCCTCGTCCTCGAGCTCTTCGCGGACGATCATGTGGTCTCCCGCTGGATCCGCCTCGCTGGCGAACACGTTCCCGTGGAAGGGCTTCCGGCCCGCATCGCCTGGCTCGGCCATGGCGCGCGCACCCGCCTTGCAGGGGCCGCCAACGCCCTCGTGCGCTCCGGCGAACTTTCGGCGCCGGTCGCCTTCACCCGCGACCATCTCGACGCTGGCGCCATGACCCACCCCAACATCATGACGGAGAACCTCATCGACGGCTCGGACGCCATCGCCGACTGGCCGCTCCTCAACGCCATGGCGAACGTCGCCTCGAAGGCGGACCTCGTCGCCATCCACTCGGGCGGCGGCGGCTACGCGGGCTTCATGACGAGCGCCGGCGTGACGGTGATCGCGGACGGCACCGCCGAGGCGGACGAGCGCATCCGCCTCTCCCTCACCAACGACACCGCGACCGGCGTCCTGCGCTACGCCGACGCGGGCTATCCGGAGGCCGTCGCTGAGGCCGAGCGGGCCGGCATCTCCCGCATCGCGCCCGGCTGACGCCCGTGGCTGACGCCGGCCGGCCGGGCGACTTTCGCGGCCGGCGACGTTCGCGGCCGGCGACGGTGGCGGCCGGAGCGTCGGCCGGCCCCCGTTCAGTCCTCGATGGAGATGACCCGCCGGATCTCGTCGGACCTGAAGCCGATCATCTGCGGCTTGCGGGCGCGCGGTACGACGGCGATGTCGAAGATCTCCGTCACGATCCCCTGGAAGCGCACCCAGTGGACGACGTCGCCCGTCACGGTGTCGATCACGTAGAGGCCGCAGCGGGCGGCGATCTTCTCCCGGTCGAGACGCTCCTGGAGGGGAAGCCCCGAGAAGGTCCTGTCCCGCGGCTCCGAGGCGCCGACGATGGCGTAGCGGCCGAGGAAGGCCATGCCGCGCAGGTAGCCCGGGCAGAAGGCGGCCGGGTTGAACACCCCCGAGGCAGCGTCCACCGTGCCGACCTCTCCGGAGCCCGCGTTCAGGATCCACAGCCGCCCATCGTGCCAGCGCGGCGAGTGGGGCATCGAGAGCCCCGTCGCCAGCACCTCGCCGCTCGCGACGTCGATCACGGCGCCGCCGTCCCGGCGCCGGTCCCGCCAGCCGTCTGCGACGTCCGTGGTGGCGACCGCGGTGACGAAGGCGGGCGCGCCGTCCCGCATCGCAAGGCCGTTCAGGTGGCAGCGGTCCTCCGCGGCGAGCCGCGAGACGAAGCGCGGGCGCCACAGGGGGCGGAACGAGTGGGTCTCGCTCACCGTCGCGAGGCAGGAGAAGAGCGTGTTCGCGAAGACGATCCGCCCGTCGCCGCCGAAGGCGATGTCGTGCACGTCGAGGTCGCCCGTGAAGTGGCCGATCTGGGGCACGTAGACCGGCTCGGCCCCCTCGCTCGCCGTGCCGTGGTGGCCGTCCACGAAGGTGAGGATCTGCGTGAGCGACGCGATGGCGAGGCGGGTGCGGTCGCAGGCGATCCCCATCGGCCGCTCGATGTGGCGGTTGAAGAACCACAGCTTGCCCGTCTGCGGGTCGGTCCCGATAATGAGGACCATTCCCGCTTGGTAGGTCGTGACGGCGAGCGCGGCGCCGGCATCGGCGAGAAAGCCCGGGAAGAGGCGGGACGTGCCCACCTCGAAGCGCGGCTCCTGGTCCGCCGAAGGGGCGAGCGAGCGCTCGCTCGTGGCCGCGTCATGCATCGAAGCTACCGTTCCCGCGCAAGAATGACAGGGCGGTGTACCCCCCGTTTGCGCGCGGGACAACGTCCGGCGCGCGGGCCTCGAGCGGGCGCTGGCGATCAGCCGAAGAGGTCGAGCTGGTCCGACGGGCGGCGGGGGGCGCTGAAGAGGTCCGTCCTGAGGCGCACCGTGCCGATGGCAAGGCCGTGGCGCTTCGCGGCGAGCTCGATCCGGCTGGCGACCGCGCGGGCGAAAGGTCCCTCCCCCGTCTGCCTGACGCCCCAGGCGGCGTCGTAGTCCTTGCCGCCGCGCATCGCCTGCATGATCGCCATCACCCGCCGCGCCCTGTCGGGGAAATGGCGGGCGAGCCAGTCGCGCACGACGTCCTTCACCTCGTGGGGGAGGCGCAGGACGACGTAGTTGACGTGGCTCGCGCCCTTCTGCGCGACGGCTTCCACGATCGCCTCGATCTCCTGGTCGTTGATGGCCGGAACGATGGGCGCGACGAGGGCTGCGACGGGCACCCCCGCCTCGGCGAGCCGCCCGATCGCCTCGAGCCGCTTCGCCGGCGTCGGCGCCCGCGGCTCCATGGTGCGGGACAGCCGCGGGTCGAGCGTCGTCACCGAGAGTCCCACCTTCGCGAGCCCCTTCGCCGCCATCGGCCCGAGGATGTCGATGTCGCGCAAGACGAGGTCCGACTTCGTCACGATGCCGACCGGGTGGTTCGTCTCGGCGAGGACCTCGAGGATCGCGCGCGTGATGCCCCGCTCCCGCTCGACGGGCTGGTAGGGGTCCGTGTTCGTTCCGATGGCGATGGACCTCGCCCGGTAGCCCGGCGCCGACAGCTCGCGGCGCAGGAGCTCGGCCGCGTCGGGCTTGGCGAAGAGCCTCGTCTCGAAGTCGATCCCCGGCGAGAGGCCGAGGTAGGCGTGGGTCGGCCGGGCGAAGCAGTAGACGCAGCCGTGCTCGCAGCCGCGGTAGGCGTTGACCGAGCGGTCGAAACCGATGTCGGGCGAGGCGTTGCGGGTGATGATCGTCTTCGCCCGCTCCTCCGTCACGGTGGTGCGCAGCGGCGCTGGGTCGTCGTCCCTGTCCCAGCCGTCTTGGAAGGGGATCGTGTTCGTGGGCTCGAAGCGGGCGGCGGGGTTGACCCCCGCGCCGCGCCCCGGCTTGCGGCCTTTCGCGATGCGCAACGGCTCGGCCATGGTCGTCTCCGGTCGGTTCGGGGCGACGTTAGCGCGGCCTCGGGCGCCGTTCAATCACGTTTTGTTCCAGTCGACGGAAACCCGCCGCCGGGCCTCATCGCTCCGCGAGGCGCGGCATGATTTCCACGAGGTTGCAGGGCCGGAAGCGCACGTCGAACTGCTCGCGCAGGATGTGGTCCCAGGCGTCGCGGCAGGCGCCCGGGGATCCCGGCAGGACGAACACGAACGTCTCGCCCACCAGCCCTGCGGTGCAGCGGGACTGAATCGTGGACGTTCCGATGATGTTCCGCGACACGGCGTGGAAGACGGCGGCGAACCCCTCCATCCTCTTGCGGAACATCGGCTCGACCGTGTCCGGCGTCACGTCGCGCCCGGTGAAGCCCGTGCCGCCCGTGGTGATGACGGCGGCGACGTCGGGATCCTCGACACCGCGCGTCACCGCCGCACGAATCTCCCGCGGATCGTCCTTCACGACGGTCCGCCAGGCGAGCCTGTGCCCCGCGCCCTCGATCCGCTCGGCGAGGGTGTCGCCGGAACGGTCGCTCGCGAGGTCGCGCGTGTCGGACACCGTGACGACGGCAAAACCCACAGGCTTGAACGGGATCGACTCGTCGATGTGGGGCATTGAAGATCTCCGTGCAGGACGGGTTGCGGGCGAAGGGCCTTGTCCCGGAGGCGCGAGGGGTTCAAAGCAGCCCGCGCCAGGGAGGCTCCCATGACAGACGATCCGACCCGCCAGACCGACAGGGACGCGCTGGCCTACCACAGGGCCGATCCGCCGGGGAAGATCGAGATCCGCGCCACCAAGCCGCTCTCGACGAGCCGCGACCTCTCGCTCGCCTACTCGCCGGGCGTCGCCGCGCCGAGCCTTGCCATCGCGCGCGACCCCCTCGCCGCCCGCGACTACACCAACCGCGGCAACACCGTGGCGGTGGTGACGAACGGCACGGCCGTCCTCGGCCTCGGCGCCATCGGCCCCCTCGCCTCCAAGCCCGTCATGGAAGGCAAGGCCGTGCTCTTCAAGAAGTTCGCCGGCATCGACGGCATCGACATCGAGGTGGACGAGACCGATCCGGCGCGCTTCGTGGAGGTGGTCGCCGCGCTCGAGCCCTCGTTCGGCGGCATCAACCTCGAGGACATCCGCGGACCCGACTGCTTCGCCATCGAGGAGGCGCTCAAGAAGCGCATGGCGATCCCGGTCTTCCACGACGACCAGCACGGGACCGCCATCATCGTCGCGGCGGCCATCAAGAACGGGCTCCTCATCTCCGGAAAGCGCCTCGAGGAGGTGAGGATCGTCACCGCCGGGGCGGGGGCCGCCGCCCTCTCCTGCCTCGCCCTCCTCGTCGCCATGGGCGCCAAGCTCGAGAACATCGTCGCGACCGACATCGACGGCGTGGTCCACGAGGGCCGCGAGAAGGGGATGGACCCGTGGAAGGCGCGGTTCGCAAGGCCGACGGCGATGCGCACCCTCGCGGAGGCGATCGAGGGCGCGGACGTCTTCCTGGGCCTTTCGGCGGCGGGCGTCCTCGAGCCGGAGATGGTGGCGAGGATGGCACCGCGGCCCATGGTGCTCGCGCTCGCCAACCCGACGCCGGAGATCTTGCCCGAGGCGGCGAAGGCCGTGCGCCCGGACGCGCTCATCTGCACCGGCCGGTCTGACTATCCGAACCAGGTCAACAACGTCCTGTGCTTCCCCTACCTCTTCCGCGGCGCCCTCGACGCGGGGGCGAGCGCCATCGACGAGACCATGAAGATGGCGGCCGTGGAGGCGATCGCGGCGCTCGCGCGGGAGCGGCCCACGGAGGAGGTGGCCCGCGCCTACGGCGGCGCCGTCTCGACCTTCGGGCCGGACTATCTGATCCCGGCCCCCTTCGACCCGCGGCTGATCCTCAGGATCGCGCCCGCCGTCGCCGAGGCCGCTGCGAAGGCGGGCCTCGCGAGCCGGCCGGTGGAGGACATCGCCGCCTACCGCGATCGCCTCGCCCGCTTCGTCTTCCGCTCCGGCACCATCATGAAGCCCGTGTTCGACGCCGCGAGCCGGACCGCCACCCGCGTCGTCTATGCGGAAGGGGAGGACGAGCGCGTCCTGCGCGCGGCCGAGATCGTGCTCGAGGAGGGGGTGGGCGTGCCGATCCTCATCGGCCGCCGCCGCGTGGTCGAGATGCGCGCCGCCCGCGCCGGCCTCACCCGCGTCCCGGCGGAGGTGGAGGTGATCGACCCCGAGGACGACCCGCGCTACCGCGACTACGTGGACACCTACTTCTCGCTCGTCGGCCGGCGCGGCGTCACTCCGGAGGCGGCCCGCACGGTCGTGCGCACGGACGCCACTGTGATCGCCGCCCTCGCCGTGAAGCGCGGCGACGCGGACGCCATGATCTGCGGCGTGGAAAGCCCCTTCATCCGCCATGCGAAGGCCGTGCGGGACGTCATCGGCCTCGCGGAGGGCGTGTCCGATCTCGCCGCCCTCTCGCTCCTTCTCGGCGACAGATCGTCGCTGTTCCTCGTGGACACCCACGTCTCGGAGTGCCCTTCGGCGCGGCAGGTGGCCGAGACGACGCTGCTCGCCGCCCGGCAGGTGGCCGCGTTCGGCATCGAGCCGCGGGTCGCCCTCCTGTCCGCCTCCCGCTTCGGCTCCCGCGAGATCGCCTCGGCGGCCCTGATGCGCGAGGCCCTCGCCCACCTGCGCGCCGCCGCGCCCGGCCTTGCCGTGGACGGCGAGATGAACGGCGAGGACGCCCTCAACGAGACCGTCCGCCGCCGGGCGATGCCGGACAGCCCCCTCACAGGGGAGGCGAACCTCCTCGTCTTCCCCGGCCTCGACGCCGCCCAGCTCGCCCTCACGCTCCTCAAGGAGGTGACGGGCGCGCTCCACGTCGGCCCGATCCTCCTCGGCACCGCGCTTCCGGCCCACATCGTCACGCAGTCCGTCACGGCCCGCGGCGTCCTCAACATGACCGCCATCGCCGTCGTCGACGCCCAGCGCCGGACCAGTTCCCTCGAGTTGCAAGATTGACCCGAAACGAGTAGGATGCAGTCGTTCCGTCTGATGGGCAACGATCCGTGTTCAAGCGCAATCTGGCGTTCAAGATCAGGGATGGTAACGGGCGGATCGTCAGCCAGGTGTTGACACCAGTGAAGCTGCTTTATTCGCTGAATGGTGACTTCATCGGCATGCATGCGGTGGAGGAGACGACGTCCCGCCCGGTCATGATCGCCGCAGACACGATCGTCGGCATCGCCGAACGGGACGGCGGCGAGCCTTATCCCATCGACCTCGTCGCCAGTTTCGACCTCCCGGCCGAGGAGAGCGACGACGGCACGCCCCTCGACCTCGTGCGGCGCCGCGCGTTCCTGCGCACCCGCGGCAAGGAGACCTCGCGCACGCTCGGCCGGCACCTCGCCCACATCCCGGGCGACGCCTTCCGGATCGTCTACTCCCGCGGCATCAACCAGCGCCGCGTGAAGGACGTGTGGTTCGCCTCCTACCTCCACGGGCGGGACAGCGCCGTCGTCCGCGACGTCTCGAACCGCCACAAGCAGACGATCCCCGTCTCGCTGCTCCTCGCGGTGACCGATCCACGCACCGGCCGCACCATCGAGGACGAACACGAGATCCGGGCGTTCGTGTGCGACTTCAGGCCGCGCAGCCTCCTCGCCAAGGTCCTCGGCCCGCGCCGGACTCCTGAGATCGCCTGATCACGCCCAGTTTACGACGCACGGTTGCGCCCGAGGGTGTACTTTTCGTCAACGTGCGTGCTGTAGACATCCGCACGATTGCGTTCCTGATCGTGGAGCAGTGTCTATGCCGTTGAACTCTCGGGCGCGAACCCTGGCGGTGACGGCGATGGCTGCTGCATCGGTCGCCGCAGCGTCGCTCGTCGCCGTCCCCCGGTCCGCCCAGGCCGACGCCTTCTCGCGCTGCGTGGCATCGAAATGGTCCGACGCGCGGCAGATCGGCGTCACCCGCGAGATGTTCGAGCGGGCGACCCGCGGCCTCACGCCCGACCCCAAGACCCTCGAGCTCGTCAACCGCCAGGCCGAGTTCGTGAAGCCCATCTGGGAATATCTCGACAGCGCCGTCTCGGACACGCGCGTGCGCAACGGACGGGCGATGCTGCGGCGACACGGCGACACGCTCCGGGTGATCGCCGGCCGCTACGGCGTCGAGGCGCACGTCGTCGTCGCCATCTGGGGGATGGAGACGAGCTACGGCGGCTTCATGGGCGACCACAACGCCGTGCGCGCCGCGGCCACGCTCGCCTGCGCCAGCAACCGCCGCCAGTCGTTCTGGACGCAGCAGTTCGTCGCCGCCATCAAGATCGCCCAGGACGGGCACGTCCCCCTCGACGGGATGCGCTCCTCCTGGGGCGCCGCCATGGGCCACACGCAGTTCATCCCCACGAGCTGGAAGGCCTATGCCGCAGACTACGACGGCGACGGCAGGAGGGACATCTGGCGCTCCATCCCCGACGCCCTCGCCTCCACGGCCAACTACCTGAAGGCGCACGGCTGGCGCACCGGCGAGACGTGGGGCTACGAGGTCGTCATCCCGGCGAACTTCGACCACGCGAGTGCCGACACGCGGAGCAAGCGCACCCTCGCCGAGTGGACGCGCCTCGGCATCCGACGCGCCAACGGGCAGGCCTTTCCGAGGCCGACAGACCCGGCCCACCTCTTCTATCCCGCCGGCGCGAGGGGACCCGCCTTCCTGATGCTGCGCAACTTCGACGTCATCAAGCGCTACAACAACGCCGACGCCTATGCCCTCGCCGTCGGCCATCTCGCCGACAGGATCATCGGCGGCGGCCCGTTCAAGCAGGCCTGGCCGCGGGACGCCCGCCCCCTCAGCCGCGCGCAGGCGCGGGAGCTCCAGTCCCTGCTGACCCGCGCCGGCTTCGGCACCGGCGGCGTCGACGGGCAGATCGGCCCGAAGACCCGCGCCGCCATCCGCGCCTACCAGCGCTCCAGCGGTGCCGTGCCGGACGGTTTTGCCTCCACCGAGCTCCTCGACGAGCTGCGCCGGCGCTGAGAGGACACCTCGCCGGAAGGGCCGGTCTCAGGGCGCGGGCGCGACCACCGCCGCAGGGGGAAGCGCCTCGACCGCCGCCGCCCCGGGAAGCCGCCGGGCCGCCAGTGCCTCGCGCACCGGCGCGAAGCTCTGGCGGTGGTGCTCGCACGGCCCGAGAACCGCCAGTGCCGCCCTGTGCTCGGGCGTCGGATAGCCCTTGTTGCGCTCGAAACCATAGCCCGGGAAGACGGCCGCAAGACGCGTCATCAGCCTGTCGCGCGTCACCTTCGCGACGATGGACGCCGCCGCCACAGCCGACGAGCGCCCGTCGCCACCGACGAGCGCCCGCGCCTTCACGGCGATGCCGGGCGGAACGTCCCGCCCGTCCACGAGCGCGACCGTCGGCGTGACGGGCAGCGCCTCCACCGCGCGCGCCATGCCCCAGAGGGTCGCCATGCGGATGTTCATGGCGTCGATCCGGCGCGGGCCGACCACCACGGTCGCGACCGCGGCCTCCCGCACGATCCGCTCGTAGAGCGCCTCGCGGACGGGAGCGTCGAGGATCTTCGAATCGGCGATGCCGTCGATCCGAAGGGCCCGCGGGAGCACGACCGCGGCCACGACCACGGGTCCCGCGAGTGGACCCCGCCCCGCCTCGTCGATCCCGGCGACCACCTGGCAGTATCGCGACGTCCTGTCCAAGGGCCGCCCCATCCCGATCCCGACCCGCACCTCTACAGGACTCCGCCCAAGTGTCGCGAGGGGCGATGCGGCTTTTCCACGGCGCGTTCTGCCTCGCTTTCGGGATCTGTGAAAAACCGTGTTTTGGCTTTGCGAAGATTCGGTCACCGATGTCCAATCAGGAAACCGGACGAGGCGCAGCCGATTCGCGCCACGGGGCGGTCTGTCCGACGGAGGGCGCCGATGCTGAGAACGATGTCTTACCGTGCTCCGGGGACGCCATTCGCCGGCGAGCCCGAGGCCTGGGAGCCGCGGGCGGATTCCAGGCGCGGCCATGCCCCATGGCACAGCCCCTACGCGGAGGACCGCGCGAGCGCCAGCGATTTCGCCCGCCGCCCCTCCCCGACCCGGCCCGCGGAGCGCCCCTCTGCCCGGACGCAGCCGGTCCAGAGGCAGCCCGTCCAGAGGCGCCCTGCCCAAATGGAACCCTATCGCGGCCTGTCGAATGCCGCGACCGCGGAGGACTTCCGCGATCTCGCGAGGACCATAGAGGAGCTGCGCACGAGCCGCCAGTTCCTCTCCGAGCCCCAGCGCCACAGCCAGCCAGCGCCCGGGATCGACCGCCGGGCGTCGTTCCGCGCGGAAGCACCCGCCCCGGCAGGACCGCTCGGCGCGAGGGCGACGGAGCGCCCGCCGGCGGGCCGGCCGGCGCCGTTCGTCCGCGAGACCTCGTCGCGGCAGCCCGCGTCGCTTTACGAGAGTGCGCCGCGCCAGGACGGCCTCGGAACCATCGCCCGCGAGATCGCGAGCGCCGCCGACAAGACGGACGTGCGCCGCCTCGAGCGCCTCCTCAACGAGGTGCTCGAAAGGCTCGACGCCCTCGGGCATGCGAGCGAGCCGGCCCGTCCGGAGCCCCGGCGCAGATCCTCGTTCCGCAGCGCCGAGCGGCACCCGTTCGAGCGCGAGCGGACCGAGGGCGCCCCTGCGAGCCGCACAGGCGAGGCACGGGCGACCCGCCAGCGCGCCGCCGACACCCGCCGGCCCTCCGCCTACGCCGACGTGGATCCTCCCGGATCCCGCACGGCGACCGGCCGTGCATCGACGCCCCGCCGCCTCTTTACCTGAGAGTGTCGCCCGCCACGGGATTGCGGGGGAGCGCCAAGGCCCCCGCGCTCCCGTCTCTGGAAAGATCCGTCAGGCCTTCTTCTCCCACTTCCCCGACGCGGACTGCTGCCAGTAGGTGCAGTCGTGGCCGGCGGCCTTAAGAGGCTTCCAGAGGGCGCGGGCATCCGCCACGGCCTCCTCGTCGTCGGCGCAGAACAGGATCACGACCCTGTCGTAGACGGACACGTCCGAAGGCCGCGCCCGCTCCGCCAGGAAGCGCACCCTCGCCCCGTTCGGGTTGTCGTCGCCGACGGTCAGCCAGATCGGCTGGCGGGCGGCGTTGTCGTCGTTCACGGCCCCGTGGGGGAGAAAGCTGTCCTTGCGGTAGACCCAGAGGTGGCGGTCGAGATGGTCGCGTGTGGCGGGTTCGCTCACCTGCACCGCGGCGCGCCACCCGCGCGCGAGCGTCTTCTCGAGGAGTGTGGGAAGAACCTCCTCGAGGGTCTGGCGCTCGAGGTGGTAGAACAGGACCTCCGCCACCCCGCCCCTGTCAGTCCGGCCGCGTCGCGACGAAGGACGGCCGCTCGGCCATGGTGGCGTCGAACGCGGCGAGCTGCGGCCGCCCCTCCCGCCAGCCCATGTCGGCGAAGCGGAAGTCGAGGTAGCCGAGGGCCGCGCCGAGGGCGAAGTCGGCGACCGTGAGCGGCCCGCCCGCCTCGGGTGGCGCCCTCTCGAAGTGGTCGAGCGCCGCCGTCACCCGGCCGAGCTGGTCGTCCACCCAGCCCTGCCAGCGCTTCTCCTCGGGCCGCGCCGCCATCTCGTAGCGGGCCGAGACGGCGCATTCGGCGATCCCCCGCGCGAGGGCGTAGCGGGAGAGGACCTCGAAGCGGTCCGGGCTGTCGGTGGCGAACAGGGAGCGGTCGCCGGCGCGGTGGGCGAGGTACTCCGTGATGATGGCCGAGTCCACGATCAGCATCCCGTCCCCGGTGACGAGGGCCGGGATCTTCTTCAGCGCCGTGACGGCCTGGTATTCGGGATTGGGCTTCCCGGGGGCGACGCTCGTGGCGACGATCTCGATGTCGCCGTGGATGCCGAGCTCGTGGGCGACGATCTCGACCGCGCGGCCGAACGGCGTCGCCCTGGCTGTGTAGAGCTTCACGTTTCCTCCTCAGGCGGCGGGACCGCGCCGCGGGGCGCCGTCCTCGCAGAAGTCGGCGACGAAGCGGTCGAGCAGGCGCACGCCGAAGCCGGAGCCGAAGGTGCGGCTCGTCTCGCTGTTCGGAGCGCCCATCGCCGTGCCCGCCACGTCGAGGTGGACCCAGAGAGAGTCGGCCGCGAAGCGCTTCAGGAACTGCGCTGCCGTGATCGACCCCGCCCAGCGCCCGCCAGTGTTCTTCATGTCGGCGACCTTGGAATCGATGAGGCCGTCGTAGTCCTTCGACAGGGGCATCCGCCACACGAGGTCGCCGGTCGCCTTGCCGGCGTCGACGAGCTGGGCGGCGACGGTGTCGTCGTCCGTGTAGAGGCCCGCGTGGAAGTGGCCGAGGGCGACGATGACGGCGCCCGTCAGCGTCGCGAGGTCGATCACCACCCGCGGCTTGTAGGTCTCGATGGTCCAGGTGAGGCAGTCGGCGAGGACGAGGCGGCCCTCGGCGTCGGTGTTGATGATCTCGATGGTCTGGCCGGACTTCGACTTCACGATGTCGCCGGGCCTCTGGGCGTTGCCGTCGGGCATGTTCTCCACGAGGCCGATGACGCCGACGGCGTTCACCTTCGCCTTGCGGGCGGCGAGGGCGTGCATGGTGCCGACGACGGCGGCCGCGCCCGCCATATCGCCCTTCATGTCCTCCATCCCGCCGGCGGGCTTGATGGAGATGCCGCCGGTGTCGAACACGACGCCCTTGCCCACGAAGGCCACGGGCTTCACCTCGGCCGGGCCGTTCATCCACTCCATCACCACGACGCGGGCGGGCCGTGCGGATCCCTGCGCGACGCCGAGGAGGGCGCGCATCTCGAGCCGCTCCAGCTCGTCGGGCTCCATGATGCGCACCTCGACCCCGAGCTTCGACAGCTCGGCGGCGCGCTCAGCGAACTCCACGGGGCCGAGCACGTTCGGCGGCTCGTTCACGAGGTCGCGGGCGAGCATGGTGCCGTCCGCCACGGCCTTCATGGCCTCCCAGCGTGCCGACGCGGCTGCGGGATCGGACACGGCGATGGTGACCTCCCGCGGCTCTGGCTCGGGATCGTCCCCCTTCTTCGTCTTGTAGGTGTCGAAGGCGTAGGAGCGGAGCACCATGCCGAGCGCGACGTCGGCGGCCTGGTCGTCCGTCAAGGCGCCCGTCGGGGTCTCGGCGAAGACGGTCACCGACCGTGCGGGGCCGGAGGGGAGCGCTCCGGCGACGGTGCCGCCGAGCTTCGCCCAGTCCGCCTCGGTCATCTTGTCGAGGGCGCCGAGGCCCACCACGACGAGCGCGGCCACGTCGAGCCCGCGCGGCATCGGCAGCGCCAGCGTGGCGAAGCGCTTGCCCTTGAAGGACTGCGCCTCCGCCGCGGCGGTGAGAAGCCCGCCGCTCGCCTCGTCGACGCGCCGCGCCGCGCCGCCGAGTTCCATCCCGTCGCCTGCGAACACCACGAGCGTCCCCGCCGTCGGCATCTCCACGGCACCGAACTTGATCGCTGGACTCTTGGCCATGACCGTCCTTTCGCTTCTTCGCCGCACCTAAGCCGTTTTCCCCGCACCGCACAACCACGGGACAGGTGCGTCCTTGCGGCCACGCAGGCGGCCTTTCGTGTGCCCGGGCGGCTGCCGATTCTTCAACCGTGTCAATCGTTGGTGTACGCCGAACCTGTGGGAAAGCGTCATCCGCCGCGGATGCGTTTCCACAGCGTGTCACGGGAGTGCCGGAAGGATCGATGCCGCTGATCAACCGATACGTCAGTCGGCGCATCCTCACCCTCTTTCCAGCGGGGCTCCTGGTGCTGACCCTCGTCATCTGGTCCACCCAGGCGCTCCAGCGGCTCGACCTCGTGACGGCCAAGGGACAGACCTTCGCCGTCTTCCTGGAGCTCACCCTCCTCACCGTCCCCTACCTCGCCACGCTCCTCGCGCCGATCGCCTTCGTGATCGCGATGATCGCCGTGTTCGACGCCATGAACCGCGATTCTGAGCTCGTCGCGGTGGCGGCCGCCGGCGGGGGGCGGATGCGCCTCCTCGCGCCGGCGATGACGGCGGCGGGGGTGTGCGCCGTGCTGGTGGCGGTGGGGGCCGCCTGGGCCGGGCCGGCGGGCCTTGCCAAGGCGCGGGTGATGATCACCGAGGTGCGGGCGGACGTCGTCACCTCCATCGTCCAGCCGGGCCGCTTCATCGAGATCGAGGACGGCCTCACCGTCCACATCCGCGACCGTCTGGCGGACGGCTCGCTCGCAGGCCTCCTCCTCGACGACGCCCGCCAGGCGGACCTGTCGATGACCTACCTCGCCGAGACCGGCCGCGTGCTGGAGACGGACGGCAACACGCTCCTCGTCATGACGAACGGGTCGGTCCAGCGAATGGAGCGGCCGGCGGGCGAGCTCTCCGTCGTCGCCTTCGACGCCTACGGCTTCGACCTCACCGATCTTGCGGCAGGCCCCGCGACGACCCGGCTTCGCCCGTCGGAGCGCACGCTCGCCGAGCTCCTCGCGACCGGCGCCGACGACGAGTATCGCGCGGCGCGGGCGGCGCAGTTCAACATTGAGCTCCACGACCGCCTGTCCCAGCCGCTCGCACCGTTCGTCTACGCCCTCGTCGTCTTCCTGTTCGTGGGGGATCCGAGGATGCACAGGCAGAGCCGCTTCGCGGGGATCGCGGCGGCCGCCGTCGGTGTCGCCGCCGTCAGGGGCGCCACCTACGGGATCCTCCTCGCCTCGGAGAACGCGCCGGCCCTCTCCCTCCTCGTCTATCCCGTCCTCCTCGCAGTCGCCGCGGTCGCGCTGTTCATGATCGCGACGGACCGCACAGTCTCCTTCCACGAGCGGGCGGCGGACCGGTTCGCCCGCGCGCTCCGGCGCCTTAGCGGGGGCACCCGCGGCACGAAGGCGCTGGCGCGATGAGTCTCGGTCCCGGGCGCATCCTCGGCGCCTACCTCGCGCTCGGCTTCGTCCGCTGGATCGGCGGCTTCTTCCTCGTCGGCACCGCCATCATCTTCCTCGCCGACACCGTCGAGCTCATCCGCCGCTCGGTGGACAGGGAGACGTTCGACGCCGGCACGGCCGTCCTCGCCTCCCTCTACAAGACCCCCTCGCTGACGGAGGAGTTCCTCCCCTTCGCCGTCCTGTTCGGCGCCATCGGGGCCTTCCTCGCCCTCAACCGGCGGATCGAGCTCGTGGTGATGCGCGCTGCCGGGATCTCCGTCTGGCAGTTCGCCCTTCCCCCCGTCCTCGTCGCGATCGGCATCGGCATCCTCGGGACGACGCTCTACAATCCCCTGGCGGCCGCCGCCCGCGAGCGCTCCGAGATGCTGAGCGCCGAGGTGCTCGGGAAGGAGGCGCGGCTCCTGTCGGGCTCCGCCCGTTCCATCTGGTTCCGCCAGGAGGGGGCTGCGGGCGGCTCCATCGTCCACGCGGGGGCGGCGACCTCCGACGGGCTGGCGCTGCGCATGGTGGAGATCCACCTCCTCGACGCCGACAGCCGCTTCGCAGGCCGCCTCGAGGCAGACCGCGCGATCCTCGAGGAGGGGCGATGGCGCCTGTTCGACGCCGTCGGCTACGACGAGAGGGGCGTGCGCGAGAGCCTCGGCGAGGCGACCGTGCCGACAGCGCTCACCCCGCAGGAGGTGCGCGACAGGGTCATGCGGCCGGATGCCGTGCCCTTCTGGGAGCTTCCCGCCGCCATCTCCTTCGCCGAGCGGGCCGGGCTTCCGGCCCACCGCTTCGCCCTCCAGCACCAGGAGCTTCTCGCCCGCCCCCTCCTCCTCGCGGCGATGGTGCTGATCGCCGCCTCCGTCTCGCTCCGCCTCGTGCGGCTCGGCGGCGTGACCCGGGCGGCCGTCGGCGGGGTCGTCGCGGGCTTCGTCCTCTACATCGCCTCCGCAGTCTCCTCGGACCTCGGCGCCGCAGGCGTCGTCCCGGCGGTGGTGGCGGCCTGGCTTCCGGGGCTCGGCGCCGCCCTCTTCGGCGTCTCCGCGCTCCTCTACAGCGAGGACGGGTGATGCCCCAACGCCTCGCGAGCCTGCGGATGGCGCTTATCGCTTTCATGGCGCCCCTCGCCGCGCTGCCGCCGGCCCCCGCGGCGGCGCAAATGTTCGACAGCGCCATCGCCGCGGAGGCGGAAGGCCCGCTCTACCTCGAGTCCGACACCCTCCTCTACGACACCGACAGCGACCGCGTGACGGCGCTCGGCAACGTCTTCATCGCCTACCAGGGCTACCAGCTCTTCGCCGCCCGCGTGACCTACGACCCGGCGCGGAACGAGCTGTCGGCGGCGGGCGGCGTGCGGCTCGAGGAGCCGGAGGGCAACACCGTCATCGCGCGCGAGCTCGTCCTGTCGGATGACCTGCGCGAGGGCTTCCTCACGGGGCTGAGGGCCGACACCATCTACCGCACCCGCCTCGCGGCGAACCGGGCCGAACGGTCGGGCACAGTCACCATCTTCGAGGACGCCGGCTACACGGCCTGCTGGTCCTGCCGGCGGCGCCCCGACAGGCCGCCCACGTGGGCGATCAAGGCGCGGCGCGTGATCGTGGACGAGGAGGATCGCAACCTCACCTTCGAATCGCCGAGCTTCGAGCTCTTCGGGGCGACCTCCGTGCCGCTGCCGTCGTTCACCCTGCCGGATCCGACGGTGCGCCGCCGCTCGGGGGTCGTGACGCCCACCTTCGTCGTCTCGAACCTCCTCGGTGCGGGCGTCCGCATCCCCTACTTCCAGACGCTCGGCCCGAGCGCCGACGTGACCGTGGCCGCGACCCCGCTGACGCGGCAGGGTGTCCTCGGCGACATCGAGTTCCGCCAGCGCACCGTGGCGGGCGGCTGGAGCATGCGGGCGGCGGGCATCCACCAGCTCGAGCCGGAGGCGTTCAGGGGCTCGTCGGGCGACCGGCGCCTGCGCGGCTCCTTCTCCACCCTCGGCGAGTTCTGGCTCAATCCGCACTGGCGCTACGGCTGGGAGAGCACGCTCACCACCGACAGGCGCTTCCTGTCGGACTACAAGCAGTCCGAAGGCGACGGCGTCACGGCGCCGACCACGGTCTACCTCGAGGGCCTCGGCGACAGGAACTCCTTCGACGCCCGCTTCTGGGCCTTCCGCATCCTCCAGGACGACTACACCGGCGGCGAGATCAACGATGCGCCCGCCCCCTTCACCCGCGTCGGCCAGCGCCTCCAGGGCAAGCAGGCCTACGTCCACCCGGTGATCGACTATGCCGGCGTCCACGACGGCCCGGTCCTCGGCGGCGAGCTCTCCTGGCGCCTCAACCTCACCTCCCTGTCGCGGCAGGAGACGGACGCCTTCGGCGGCATCACCGACGGCGTCAACGTCGCCCGCTTTCGCGGCGTCGAGGGGACGTTCACGCGGGCGAGCGCCGAGATCGCCTGGCGGGACCGCTGGCTCGCCCCCCTCGGCCAGGTGCTCGTCCCCCATGCGTCGCTGCGCGGCGACATCTTTGCCGTCGACAATCGCGATCCCGCCGTGGGCACCCTCGTGGACGACCCGCTTGTCGGGCGCTTCATGCCCGCGGCGGGGCTTAGCTGGAGCTGGCCCTTCCTGGTGACGAGCAGCTGGGGGACGCAGACGATCTCGCCCGTCGCCGAGATCTTCGCGCGGCCGAACGAGGCCTTCATCGGCGACCTTCCCAACGAGGACGCCCAGAGCGTCGTCTTCGACACCGCGAACGTGTTCGGCCCCTCCCGCTTCTCCGGCTTCGACCGGGTGGAGGGGGGCGTGCGCTCCAACCTCGGCGTGCGGTACACTCTGCAGACCTACTCGGGCGGCTTCCTCTCCGCCACGATCGGCCAGTCCTACCACCTTGCCGGCCGCAACTCCTACCGCGTGCCGGACATCATGAACTCCACCGGCGCGTCGGGCCTCGAGGAGGACAGATCCGACATCGTGGGCGGCATCACCCTCGACACCAACGGCGGCTTCGCGATGACGGCGCAGGGCCGGTTCGACGACGAGAGCCTGTCGGTGGAGCGTGCCGAGGTCTCGGCTTCGGGGCGCATCGGCCCGCTCTCCGCAAACCTCGTCTACGCCTACCTCGCCGACCAGCCGGAACTCGGCTACTTCGACGAGCGCCAGGAGGTGCAGGGCGCGGGAGCCCTCAGGGTGTTCGACGACGTGCGCCTCTTCGGCCTCCTGCGCTACGACCTCCAGGACCGCGAGATCATCCGCTCCGGCATCGGGCTCGGTTACGACGACGACGCCCTTTCCGTCTCCCTCGCCTACTCCGAGGACAGGGGCGGCCTCCCCGACGAGCCGGTCGACAGGACGCTCTTCTTCAGCGTCGGCCTCAGGACCATCGGCGACGCGGGGGTGAGCACCGGTCTTGAAAATTGACGCGACTTCGCCCTAGTGCCTGAGGGTCCGCCCTCTGGAGTGCCGTGTCATGTTCCGCGTCGCCGTCCTCATCATCGCCCTTGCCGCGGTCGCCTTCGGGCCGATCGACGCGAGGGCGCAGACGACAATCGTCGCCGTGGTCAACGGCGAGCCGATCACGACCTACGCCGTCGACCAGAGGCAGAGGCTGCTCAGGCTCACCGGGTCGAAAGGCAACCTGCGCGAGGCGGCGCTGAACGAGCTCATCGACGAGCGCATCCAGATGCAGGCGGCGCGCGAGGCCGGCGTCGCCGTCTCCGACGGTCAGGTGAACGAGGCGGTGGGGAACCTCGCGACGCGGGTCAAGCTGTCCCCGTCCCAGCTTCGCCAGGCGCTCGGCCAGCAGGGCATCAACATTTCCACCCTCGAGGACAGGATCCGCGCGCAGATCGCCTTCAACCAGCTGATCCGCACCCGCTTCCGGACGGTGCTCGAGATCTCGGAGCCCGAACTCGTGGCCGCACTCCTCAAGAAGGAGGAAGGTGAGCGCGCGGTGGAGACGCCGGAATACGACCTGCGGCAGGTGACCATCGCGCTTCCCGAATCGCCGTCGGACAGCCGCCTCCGCCAGGCCCGGGCGGCGGCCGAGGACCTGAGGCGCCGCTTCACGTCGTGCAGCCAGGGCCTCGACATGGCGCGCGGGACCCGCAACGTCGTGGTGCGGCCCTTCGGCACCCGCACCGCCGCGGAGCTCACGCCGGACGCCCGGGCGGCCCTGGAGGACGTGGCGGTCGGGCGGCTGTCCTCGCCGATCCGCACACCGCGCGGCCTCGTGATGTTCGCGGTGTGCGACAAGCGGACGATCCGCTCCACCCACGCGGCCATGCGCGAGCTCGAGCCGGACATGCAGAACGAGCGCGGCCAGCAATTCTCCATGCAGTACGTGCGCCAGCTCCGTCGCGACGCCGTGATCGAGCGGCGGTGAGGAGCGCGCCCCGGACCCGTCCGGCCGGGTGCCGGGCGCGGGACTGGCGGGCCGCATGAGCGAGGACGACGCGCTCGCGGCGATCCGCGGGCGGATCGACACCCTGCCGCCGCTGCGGGAGGTGGTGGCGGCTGGCGAGTTCGGCGCCCGCCACTCCCTCGGCCAGCACTTCCTGTTCGACCTCAACCTCACCGACAGGATCGCGAGGGCGGCACGGTTGCCGGGCGCGTCGGCCGATGCGCCACTCGCCGGCGAGACGGTGCTCGAGATCGGCCCCGGCCCCGGCGGCCTGACGCGCTCCCTCCTGAAGGCCGGCGCAAGGGTGGTCGCCGTGGAAAAGGACGCGCGTGCGGGCGCGATCCTCGCGCCGCTGGTGGACGCCTCTGACGGGCGCCTCTCGCTGGTGACGGCCGACGCGCTCCACGCCGACCTTGCCGCCCTCGTCCCGCCGGGCGCCCTCATCTGCGCGAACCTTCCCTACAACGTCGCGACCCCTCTCCTCGTCGGCTGGCTGACGGCCTCCCCCTGGCCGCCCTGGTGGCGGGCGGCGACGGTGATGGTGCAGAAGGAGGTGGCGGGCCGCATCGTCGCCTCGCCCGGCACGTCGGATTACGGGCGGCTCGGCGTCCTCGCGGGCGTGCGGGCGCGCGCCGCGTCCGTCTTCGACGTCGCCCCTGCGGCCTTCGTGCCGCCGCCGAAGGTGTGGTCGAGCGTGGTCCGGCTCGAGCCGCGGGCGGAGGCGGCGGACGTTCCAATGGGCGCGCTCGGCGCCGTGACCGCGGCAGCCTTCGGACAGCGCCGCAAGATGCTGCGGTCGAGCCTCAAGGCGCTCGGCCGCGATCCCGAGGCGCTGCTGCGGGACGCTGGCATCGCCCCCACCGAGCGGGCCGAGCGCCTAGGGATCGAGGATTTCGTGAGGCTCGCACGCCTCCACGCCGCGAACGGGTCCGGGCGCGGCTGATCGGCCGGTCAGAGCGCGTCCGCGATGGTCCTGACGAAGCCGTCGAGGTCGCGCAGCCGGCTGCGGCGCAGGCGCTCGGCGTTCAGGATCGCCGTCACGCCCTCGAGCGCGGTCTGGAGCTCCTCGTTGACGACCACGTAGTCGTAGTCGACGTAGTGGGTGAGCTCCTCGCGGGCGTTGTCGAGGCGGCGGCGGATGGTCGCCTCGTCGTCCTCGGCGCGGCGCACGAGGCGGGCGTGGAGCTCTGCGCCGGACGGCGGCAGGATGAAGATGGAGACGAGGTCGTCCGGCATCGCCTTAGCGATCTGCTCGGCGCCCTGCCAGTCGATGTCGAAGAGGACGTCGCGCCCCTCCTGGAGGGCCTGCTCCACGGGATCGCGCGGCGTGCCGTAGAAGTTGCCGTGCACCTCCGCCCATTCGAGGAGGGCGCCCGACTCCCGCATCCTGCCGAAGTCGCGCTGGCTCACGAAGTGGTAGTGGACGTGGTCCACCTCGCTCGGGCGGCGGGCACGGGTGGTGACCGAGATGGAGAGGGAGAGGCTGCGGTCCCTGTCGAGGAGGAGGCGCGAGAGCGTGCTCTTGCCCGCGCCGGACGGGGACGAGAGGATCACGCACATGCCGCGGCGGCGAGGTGCCTTGGCGTCGATCATTCGAGGTTCTGGACCTGCTCGCGGAAGCGCTCGACCACGGCCTTCAGCTCGAGGCCGAGGGCGGTGACGGTATGGTGGGGGGCCTTCGAGCAGACGGTGTTGGTCTCGCGGTTGAATTCCTGCGCCAGGAAGTCGAGCTTGCGGCCGACGGCGCCGCCTTCCCCGAGGAGGGCGCGGGCTGCCGCGACGTGGACGGCGAGGCGGTCGAGCTCCTCGCGCACGTCCGCGCGGGTGGCGAGGATGGCGGCCTCCTGGTGGAGGCGCTCCTCGCTGAGGCCCTCCCTGGCGAGGAGCTCCTCCATCTGGCGGGCGAGGCGGTCGCGAATGGCGGGGAGCGCGCGCTCCGGATGGCCGTCGATGGCGGCGCGCAGGCTGTCGATCTCCTCGAGCTGCTCGGCGATCACGGGAACGAGGCGCGCGCCCTCGGCGAGACGGTTCTCCCCGAGCGCCGCGATCACGGCGTCCGCGGCGGCCATCAGCGCCTCCTCCGGGACGGTGGCGTCCTCCTCGTTCGCCGCCTCGATGACGCCGCGCAGGGCGAGGAGGCCGTCCGCCCGCGGGGCTGCGACGGCGCCGCTCGCCGCGAGGCTCTGGATCGCCTCGAGGTAGGCGCCGAGCTGGTCGTGGTTGACGCTGTAGCGCCCCGCCGCCGCCTCGGCGCGCTTCACGCTGACGGTGAGCGTGACCGAGCCGCGGCGGAAGGCTGCGCCGATCCGCCGGCGCAGCTCCGTCTCGTGCCGCTCGTGGCCGACGGGAAGGCGCAGGCGGACGTCGAGGTTGCGGCCGTTCACCGAGCGCGCCTCAACGCAGAACCGGAGCCCTCCCGCCTCGTGCTCGACGCCGGCGAAGCCCGTCATGGACTGGATGGGTCCGCCGGCCCTCATTGAACCGGCTGTGCGGCGTTCCGCTGCCGCTCGATCTCGCGCCAGCGCGCGACGTTGCGCTGGTGCTCCTCGTAGGTGGCGGCGAAGACATGCCCGCCGGTCCCGTCGGCGACGAAGAAGAGCGCGTCCGTCTCGGCGGGGTTGGCGGACGCCTTGAGCGCTGCGCGTCCGGGGTTGGCGATGGGGCCCGGGGGCAGCCCGTTGATCTGGTAGGTATTGTAGGGGTTCGGCCGATCGAGGTCGGACTGGAAGATGGTGCGCGGCCGGCTCCATGCGTCGCCGCCGTGGAGGCCGTAGAGGATGGTCGGGTCGGACTGGAGGCGCATGCGGCGGTTGAGACGGTTCACGAACACGCCCGCCACCCTCTCCCGCTCGTCGGCCTGGCCGGTCTCCTTCTCGACGATGGAGGCGAGCGTGACGAGTTGCTCGGGCGAGGCCAGCGGAAGATCGGGATCGCGCGCCTGCCAGATCTCCGTCACAGCCTCGTCGCGCGCCTCGCGCATGATCTCGATGAGGCGCTGGCGCGTCATACCGCGGGTGAAGCGGTAGGTCTCGGGCAGCAGCGAGCCCTCGGGCGGGATCGCCTCGATCCTGCCGGTGAGGATCTCGTTCTCCTCCATCTTCTTGACGATCTGCGCCGAGGTCAGCCCCTCCGCGAAGGTGATGGAGTGCTGCACGACGCGGCCGGAGACGAGGTGGTCGAGGACCTCCTCCATGGTGGCGCCGGCGGGGATGATGTATTCGCCCGCCTGCAGGCGGCGCGTGGCGCCGGTCCCGTAGGCCGCGGCCATGAAGACGAGACGGTTCGCGATGACGCCGCGCTCCTCGAGGCCTGTGGCGATGGCCTCCACGGACGCGCCGCGGTCGATGATGATGGCCATCTGCTCAGGCAGCGGGCCGGGCGCGTGGTAGATGTCGCGGCCGATGAGAAGGGCGACGATGCCGCCGATCATGCCCATCACGACGATGAGCATGAGGGTGTTGAGGACGAGCACCAGGGGGTGGCGCGCCGCGTCCGAGCGCCTGCGCGGCTTCTTCGGCGCCTGCCTGCCGCGGCGGCCATCGCCGGCGCCGCGGTCGCGCTCGGGCCGGCGGTGCCGAGCGGGCTCGCCCGGCGTCACGAGAGGCTCGGGCCGGCGCCGGCGCCGCGGGACCTCGCGCGGCTCGTCGTCCTCGAAGCGCGGCTCCTCGGCGTTCCGGCTCGCACCGATCCGCGGCGGGATCCGCTCCTCCTCGCCGCCCCTTCCGAGTTCCTTCCGCCGACGATGACGCACGGGGCCTCTCCTAGTGGTCAGACACGCCGAAACACGAGCGAAGCGTTCGTGCCACCGAAGCCAAAGGAGTTCGACAGGACGACGTCGATGATCTTCTCCTTCGCCGCGTGCGGCACGAGGTCAATCTCCGTCTCCACGGACGGATCGTCGAGGTTGATCGTCGGGGGTGCGACGTTGTCGCGGATGGCGAGGAGCGAGAAGATCGCCTCGACCGCGCCGGCGGCGCCCAGAAGGTGGCCGGTCGCCGACTTGGTGGAGCTCATGGTGAGCCCCTTCACGCCGTTGCCGATGAGGCGGGTGACCGCGCCGAGCTCGATCTCGTCGCCGAGCGGCGTGGAGGTGCCGTGGGCGTTCACGTAGTCGAGGTCGTCCGACGAGATGCCGGCGCGCTTGAGCGCCGCCTTCATGCAGCGGAACGCGCCGTTGCCGTCGCTCGCGGGGGCGGTGATGTGGTAGGCGTCGCCCGACAGGCCGTAGCCGATGATCTCGCCATAGATCTTCGCGCCGCGGCGCTTCGCGTGCTCGTACTCCTCGAGCACCACGATGCCAGCGCCCTCGCCGATGACGAAGCCGTCGCGGCGGCGGTCGTAGGGGCGCGAGGCCCGCTCGGGATCGTCGTTGAAGCCGGTGGAGAGGGCGCGGCAGGCTGCAAAACCCGCGAGCGCCAGGCGGCCGACCGAGGCCTCGGCGCCGCCCGCGACCATCACGTCCGCATCGTCGAGGGCGATGAGGCGGGCCGCGTCGCCGATGGCGTGCGCACCGGTGGAGCAGGCTGTCACCACGGAGTGGTTCGGCCCGCGAAAGCCGTGGCGGATGGAGACGAATCCCGAGGCCATGTTGATGAGGGCGCCGGGGATGAAGAAGGGCGAGATGCGCCGAGGCCCCTTCTCCTCGAGGACCTTCGCCGAGCGCTCGATGGACACGAGCCCGCCGATGCCCGACCCGATGAGGACGCCGGTGCGGCAGAGATCCTCGTCGTCGGTGGGCTTCCATCCGGAGTCGGCGATCGCCTCGTCGGCGGCGGCGGTGGCGAAGACGATGAACTCGTCGAACTTGCGCTGGTCCTTCGGGTCCATCACCGTGTCGGGGTCGAAGAGCCCGGGCGTGTCCTTGCCCCGCGGAACCTGGCATGCGATGCGCGAGGCAAGGTCGCTCACCTCGCATTTGGTGACGGGAGAGGCCCCGCTCCTGCCTTCCAGGATCGCCTTCCACGACGGCTCGACACCGCTTCCCAACGGGTTCACGGTCCCGAGCCCTGTCACCACGACGCGCCGCAACATCCTGCTCCAGTTCGAGTTCGAGGCCGGGTCGACCGCTCCGTCAGGAGGCGGTGTGCTTCTCGAGGAACTTGATGGCGTCCCCGACGGTGAGGATGTTCTCGGCCATGTCGTCGGGAATCTCGACGCCGAACTCCTCCTCGAAGGCCATCACCAGCTCGACTGTGTCGAGCGAATCCGCGCCGAGGTCGTCGATGAAGGACGCCTCTTCGGTCACCTTCTCCTTCTCGACGCCGAGGTGCTCGACGACGATCTTCTTCACGCGGTCTGCCGTGTTCTCGCTCATGGGGTGTCCTTCAGGTCTCTCGGGCCGTCACCCGGCCACAGGGTTACGGTGTCTTCCGCGGCGGGGCGCGTGACAAGGGAGTAGGGATGCCGTCGGCGTCGGCACTTGGGTCGGTGACCGCCGCTATCACAACATTCCGCGGTTTGGGAAGTGGACTTCGGCGCCGCCCACCGCCGGCGTCGCGTCGTTCAGAAGCCCATCGCCATACCGCCGTTCACGTGGAGGGTCTGGCCGGTGACGTAGCGGGCCTCGTCGCTCGCCAAATAGACGGCCGCGGCGGCGATGTCATCGGGCAAGCCGAGGCTGCCGGCAGGAATTTCCTTCATGATGGCCTCGCGCTGCTCCTCGGTGAGCGCGTCCGTCATGTTCGTCGCGATGAAGCCGGGCGCGATCAGGTTCACCGTCACCCCGCGGGCGGCCACCTCCCGGGCGATCGCCTTGGTGAGGCCGACGAGGCCGGCCTTGGCCGCGGCGTAGTTCGCCTGCCCGGGGTTTCCGGTCGCCCCCACCACGGAGCCGATGTTGACGATCCGCCCCGTGCGGCGCTTCAGCATCCCCCTCAGGAGCGCGCGCGACAGGCGGAAGGCCGCGGCGAGGTTCACCTCGAGGACAGTGTCGAAGTCCTCGTCCTTCATCCTGAGGACGAGACCGTCGCGGGTGACGCCGGCGCAGTTGACGAGAATGTCCACAGGCCCGTCCGCCTCGGCGTCCTTCGCGAGGGCGTCGACGGCGGCGCGGTCGGACAGGTTGGCGGCGAGCGCCTTGTGGGCGCCGATCCGCTCCGCCGCCGCCTCGGCGCGCTCGAGGGTGGAGCCCGCGACGATCACCCGCGCGCCCTGCGCCACGAACTTCTGCGCGATGGCGCCGCCGATCCCGCCCGTGGCACCTGTCACGAGGGCGCACTTGCCGGAGAGGTCAAACATGGGTGCGCTCCCGCTCGGCGAAGCGGGCGACGTCGTCCGCCGTGTTGACGACGATCGCCTCGAGGGCGGGGTCGATCCGCCTTGCGAGGCCGGAGAGGACCTTGCCGGCGCCGATCTCCACGACGCTCGTCACCCCGCGGGCGGCGAGGCTTGCGATTGTCTCGCGCCAGCGCACGCGGCCCGTCACCTGGGCGACGAGGCTGTCGCGGATCGCCTGCGGATCGGTGAGCGCCTCCACGGAGACGTTGGCGACGAGGGGCACCACCGGCGGCGCGATGGTGGCGCGCGCAAGGGCCTCGCGCATGGCGTCCCCAGCCGGCGCCATCAGGGAGCAGTGGAACGGCGCGCTGACCGGAAGGAGGACGGAGCGCTTCGCCCCCCTCTCCTTCGCGATGGCGATGGCGCGCTCCACGGCGGCGCGGTTGCCGGAGATCACCGACTGTCCGGGCGCGTTGTCGTTCGCCACCTCGCAGACCTCGCCCGAGGCGGCCTCCGCGGCGATCTCCTCGGCGGCGGCGACGTCGAGGCCGAGGAGGGCGGCCATCGCCCCCTCCCCCGCGGGCACCGCCTCCTGCATGGCGGCGCCGCGCAGGCGCAGGAGCCTTGCAGCATCCTCCAGCGCGAGCGCACCGGCCGCGGCGAGCGCCGAATATTCCCCGAGGGAGTGGCCGGCGACGAGGGCGGCGCGGGTGACGGGCACGCCCTCGGCCTCCATGACCCGCATGGCGGCGAGGCTGACGGCCATGAGCGCTGGCTGCGCGTTCGCCGTCAGGCGGAGGGTCTCCTCCGGCCCGTCGAAGATGATCGCGGAGAGCCTCTCGCCGAGCGCATCGTCCACCGCCTGGAAGACCTCCCTGGCGGCGGGATGGGCGTCGTGGAGCGATCGGCCCATGCCGACGGCCTGGCTTCCCTGTCCGGGAAAGGTGAACGCAAGCGTCATCGTGGCTGGTTTTCGGCTGTTGCGGGGTGGGCGGTGACCGCGCGGTGCGGGCAAAGACCATCTGCGGCGCCGGGCCGTCAAGCCCGCCGGCGCACAAAATCGGCATCTGCCACGTTTTCGGGCTTGATTTCCGGACGGCGCCGCGCCTATTTGGCGGCTTCACGCCGGCCAGGGGCTGAACGGGGGGACGGCCACGCTCGTCCAGGCGCCGGGGCTTTCCCCGTCGCCGGTCCTTCGGTGTCCCTGCTCGCGAAGGTCGGATGCCTCACGAGGCTTTCGACGAGGCTTTGCGCCGCGTGAGACGCGCCACTTCCGGCGCCGCAAGGACGAGGATACCGCAAGGGATGCCCCTTTACGAAACCGTGTTCCTGGTCCGACAGGACGTGTCGGGCCAGGCGGTCGACGAGCTCGTCGACCAGTACAAGGCCGTTCTCGAGGAGCACGGCGGCTCCGTCGGGCGGACGGAGAACTGGGGGCTCAAGACCCTCGCCTACCGCATCGAGAAGAACCGCAAGGCGCATTTCGCGCTGATGGACATCACCGCCCCCGCCGCGGCCATCCACGAGATGGAGCGCCAGATGCGCCTCAACGAGGACGTGCTGCGCCACATGACGGTCCGCGTCGAGGAGCACGAGGACGGCCCGTCGGTCATGAAGCAGAAGCGCGACCGGGACGACCGGCGCCGCCGCGACCGCGGCCCCCGCGAGGACGGGGACGACCGCCCTGAGCGGGGCGATCGCGACAGGGACCGTGGCGAGCGTGGCGAGCGCGGCGAGCGCGACAGGGAGTTCGCATAAATGGTCGACATCGCCCAGCTGCCCACCCGCAGGCCCTTCTTCCGCCGCCGCAAGACGTGCCCGTTCTCCGGGCCCAACGCGCCGCGGATCGACTACAAGGACGTGAAGCTTCTCCAGCGCTACGTGTCCGAGCGCGGCAAGATCGTGCCCTCGCGCATCACCGCCGTCTCGGCGAAGAAGCAGCGCGAGCTCGCGAAGGCCATCAAGCGCGCCCGCTTCCTCGGCCTCCTGCCCTACGTCATCAAGTAGGACACGGACCCGCCACGCCCTTCGCGGCGAAGACCCCGCCGCCGCGCCCCGCGGCGGCGCCATCCGGCCGGTCCGCCGGCCACCGTCTGGGGCAAGACCCCTAACCGCCAGAGCGCGGGACAGATCGGGAAAGACGACGATGCAAGTCATTCTTCTGGAGCGCGTGCCGAAGCTCGGCGAGATGGGCGAGGAGGTGCGCGTGCGCGACGGCTTCGCGCGCAACTTCCTCCTCCCCCAGGGCAAGGCCCTCAGGGCGAGCCCCGAGAACCGCGCCCGCTTCGAGTCGCAGAAGGCCGACCTCGAGGAGCGCAACCGCGAGCGCCGCTCCGACGCCGAGGCCGTCGCGCGCAAGATCACCGGCAGGAGCTTCGTCGCCATCCGCCAGGCCGGCCAGACCGGCCAGCTCTACGGCTCGGTGTCGACTCGCGACATCGCCGAGGTGCTCGCCGGCGAGGGCGTCAGGATCGAGCGGCGCCAGGTGGACATGACGGCGCCCATCAAGTCCATCGGTCTTCACGAGATCAGCCTCGTCCTCCACCCCGAGGTGATCGTCCCGGTGACGATCAACGTCGCCCGCTCCGCCGACGAGGCGCAGCGCCAGGCGGCCGGCGAGGACGTCCTCGCCCCGGAGCGCTTCGAGGAGGACGAGGAGGAGGAGGAGTTCGAGGACGAGGCCGCCGAGACGCCGCCCGCCCCTCCGGGCCTCGGCGAGCAGCCGGACGTCTGACACTCCCCATGCCCGGGCACGCGCGCCGCGCGGGGGCGCGGCCCGGCGCCAGGCGCATGTCGCACGAACAGCGCGGCCCGGCCACCCGCCGGGCCGTTCCCGTGTCTGCCGCGGTCCGGCGCGGGGCGTGCACGCAGCGCCGCTCCGGCCGCCTGCGCCGGGGCGCGAGCCCCGCCCCGTCGCGGCGAATCGACTGCCGCCCCGTTGCGGCGCGCCGGGGCCATCTTCGGCACCCCCCCCATCGCCCCGGAAGATCCCTCCGACAGCGGCGTCGCCACGACCTCTGTGCCGCCTCGCCATCGGCGTCTACTCCCTTCGGGCGGGCCAATGCCCGAAGGATGACATCCTCCTTGGTGGCCTCCGCGGTGGCCCCAACGGAGCCGCACGTGGTGCGCTCCCTCCTGCTCAGCAAAACCCTGCCGCAAGGCCCGGCGCCGCCGCCCCGCGCGGGCCCTGCCGATGGCGGCGGCCTCGCCGATGCGCCCGAACCGCCTGCCGCCAGACGCTCCCGAAGCGCCCACCGCAGGCGGCGGCCCCCGATCCGACGGCGGGCCGGCAGCGCGTCGCCGGCGGCCGGACCCCGAACCGCGGCGCCGTTCGCCTGCCGGCCCATTGCACTTGACAGGTGGATTTTCCTTCACAGATTTTTCGGAGGCGCGGCAAAAAGAAACAGCACCATGAACCCGCTTCTCAGACAGCTCCTCGAGCGCGTCGTGAAGACCGGCGATTTCACGGTCACCGACGCACAGGGCCGGCGGTACCGCTTCGGCGACGGGACCGGGGCGCCACTCGGCATTGTCCTCCACGACAAGGCCGCCGAGGGCAGGATCCTCAGGAATCCGGAACTCGCCTTCGGCGAGGCCTACATGGACGGGCAGTGGTCCGTCTGCGAGGGCACACTCCCCGACGTCCTCCTCCTCTTCATGCAGAACGCCCGGCACGAGCCGCCCTCGCGCTGGCGCCTTCTCTGGCGCCGCATCACCCGCGGCCTCGCCCAGCGCAACAACGCGAGGGCGGCACGCCGCAACGCCAGGCACCACTACGACGTCGGCAACGACGTCTACCGCCTCTTCCTCGACGCGGACTGGCAGTATTCCTGCGCCTACTTCCCGCGCCGCGACATGACGCTGGAGGAGGCGCAGAAGGCGAAGAAGCGCCATATCGCCTCGAAACTCCTCCTGCGGCCCGGCCACCGCGTGCTCGACATCGGCTGCGGCTGGGGCGGCATGGCGCTCTACCTCTCCGAGTTCACCGGCGCCGACGTCACGGGGATCACCCTTGCGGACGAGCAGGCGCGCGGCGCGAGGACGAGGGCGCGGGGGCGGCAGGGGGTGCGCTTTCGCGTGCAGGACTACCGCGACGTGCGCGAGCGCTTCGACCGCATCGTGTCCGTCGGCATGTTCGAGCACGTCGGCGTCGGCTACTACGACGAGTATTTCCGCAGCTGTCGCCGCATCCTCGCCGACGACGGGGTGATGCTCCTCCACTCCATCGGCCGCGTGGACGGGCCGGGTTCCACCAACCCCTTCATCGCCAAGCATATCTTCCCCGGCGGCTACATTCCCGCCCTGTCGGAGGTTCTGCCGGCCATCGAGCGCGCCGGCCTCCTGGTGACGGACGTCGAGATCTGGCGTATCCACTACGCGGAGACGCTGAAGGCGTGGCGCGAGCGCTTCATGGCGCAGCGCGACCGTGTGGTGGAGATCATGGACGAGCGCTTTCTCAGGATGTGGGAGTTCTATCTCGCGGGCTCGGAAGCCTCCTTCCGGGCGGGCGACATGATGGTGTTCCAGATCCAGATCGCGCGCAGCCAGGACGCCGTGCCGCTGACGCGCGACTACATGGCCTCCGCCGAGAGCGCCCTTGCCGCGCGGGACAGCGGGCGCCCCGTCAGTCCGGCGCTTGTCGCGGGACGCGGGTGAGCGCCCCGGACGGCGGGCTCGACCTCGACGCCCTCGACGACCTCTACGAGAAGGCACGCGCAGCGGAGGACGCCGGCGACCTCGCAGGTGCCGAGCGCCTCTTCCGCGCGTGCCTCGCGCTCGACCCGGCGGACCATTGCGGCGTCGCGATGCGCCTCGCCGCCCTTGGCCTCGCGCGGCCGGACAGGGCGCCGCCCGCCTATGTCGCATCGCTGTTCGACCAGCACGCAGAGGTGTTCGACGCCGTCCTCGTCGACGCGCTCGGCTACCGCGTGCCGACCCTCGCCCGCCGCCTCGCGGGCCGCCACGTGGCGCCCGGCGTGCGCATGCTCGACCTCGGCTGCGGAACGGGGCTCGCCGGCGTCGCCTTCAGGGATCTCGCGGCGGAGGCCGTCGGCGTCGACATCGCGCCGAACATGCTCGCCCTCGCCGACGAGCGCTGCGTCTACGACGCCCTTTACGAGGCGGAGGCGGTGGCCTTCCTCGAGACGTGGGACGAGGAGCCGTTCGACCTCATCCTCGCCACCGACGTGTGGCCCTATCTCGGCGACCTCGCACCGTTCGCCGCGGCCGCGGCGCGCTGCCTCGTCCCCGGCGGCCACCTCATCGCCTCCACCGAGCGGGCCGACGAGGGATGGCGCGTCAATGCCGGCCACCGCTTCGCCCACGCGACGGACTACGTGAGCAGGACCCTCGCCGCCGCCGGGCTCGAGACGGCGGCGGTGCAGCGGATCGTCGTGCGCAAGGAGGAGGGCGAGCCCGTCCCCGGCGACCTCGTCCTCGCCCGCGACACCCGCCCGGTGGAGGACTAGCGGCCCCCGCGCGCCTTCCGGCGGCGTTCGCCGTCCGGGGCGCAACCCGCGGGCCACTGTCAACCGATCCGACACGTCTTTCCGCTTTCGTTCCGCCATGCGGGCGCGAACGCCGATTGTCCTGTGTGCGCATCGAAGGGATCGGGGATCGTCCGCGCCGGACCGTTCTCACGCCGCCCGGCCCCTGCCAGAAGGAGGCCCGGGACGCGCCGGACGGCAGCGCGCCCTCAACCACGGACAGTCCCTCGCCGCCGGCGCGGGGCAGAGAGCGAGCGCATGAACAGACCCCTCGACCACGGCGAGATCGACGTCACCCGCACGGCTCCCCACAACGTGGAGATCGAGCAGCAGCTTCTCGGCGCCATTCTCGTCAACAACGAGGCGTTCTATCGCGTCAGCGACTTCCTCAAGGTCGAGCATCTCTTCATCGAGCCGCACCAGCGCATCTACGACATCGCCGGAAAGCTGATCCGCTCGGGCAAGGTGGCGACACCGCTGACGGTGAAGACCTTCTTCGGCCAGGGCGAGACCATCGCCGACCTTGCCGTGATCGAGTACCTCGGCCGCCTCGCCGCCAACGCCACCACCATCATCAACGCCGAGGACTACGGACGCGCCCTGTTCGACCTCGCGCTCCGCCGCTCGCTCATCACCATCGGCGAGGACATGGTGAACGAGGCGTTCGACGCGCCGCCCGAGACGACGCCGCGCCACCAGATCGAGACGGTGGAGCGCCGCCTCTACGAGCTCGCCGAGACCGGCCGCTTCGACAAGGGCTTCGTGCCCTTCTCCGACGCCCTCAAGGACGCCATCGACATGGCGGGCGCCGCCTACGACCGGGCGGGCGGCCTCTCGGGCATCGCGACGGGCCTCTCGGACCTCGACCGGCTCCTCGGCGGCCTCCAGCGGTCCGACCTCGTGATCCTCGCTGGGCGGCCGGCCATGGGCAAGACATCGCTCGCCACCAACATCGGCTTCGCCGTCGCCCGCAACTGGCGTTCCTCGGTCGAGAACGGCGTGACGAAGACGGTGGACGGCGGCATCGTCGGCTTCTTCAGCCTCGAGATGAGCTCGGAGCAGCTCGCCACCCGCATCCTCGCCGAGCAGTCCGGCATCTCCTCGAGCCACATCCGGCGCGGCAACATCGACGAGAACCAGTTCGCCGACCTCGTGGAGGCGGCGAAGGCGATGCAGACACTGCCCTTCCACATCGACCAGACCGGCGGCCTCACCATCGGGCAGCTCGCCGCCCGCGCGCGGCGGCTCAAGCGCCAGAAGGGGCTCGACCTCCTCATCGTCGACTATCTCCAGCTCCTGTCGGGCTCGGGCAAGCGCGCCTCCGACAGCCGCGTCAACGAGATCACCGAGATCACGACCGGGCTGAAGGCGCTCGCCAAGGAGCTCCAGGTGCCGGTTCTCGCCCTCTCCCAGCTCTCCCGCCAGGTGGAGCAGCGCGAGGACAAGCGGCCCCAGCTCGCCGACCTTCGCGAGTCGGGGTCCATCGAGCAGGACGCTGACGTGGTTCTGTTCGTCTACCGGGAAGAGTATTACCTCCAGAGCCGCAAGCCCGCGGAAGGCACGCAGGAGTTCTTCGAGTGGGAGGCGAAGATGGAGGCGCTCCACGGCGTGGCGGAAGTCATCATCGGCAAGCAGCGCCACGGCCCGACGGGCACGGTGAAGCTCCACTTCGACGCGGAGGTGACGCGCTTCTCCAACCTCGCCCCGCAGGAGGCAGGGTTCTGACCAGCGCGCCGTGGCAGGCTCCGGCGGGAGGCCGGGCGTGAGGGGAGAGGACCGGGCCGAGATCCTGGCGCTCACCCGCGGCTTCCTGTCGGGCGAGACGTCGGCGGCCCGCTTCGCCGCCTCGGCGCAGAGCGTATGCGCCAGGGCGCTCGGCGCCCACGGGTCGGACGAGGCCGAGCGGGCGGCGCTCGACGCCCTCTACGACGTCGCCAGCCGCCACCGCGCGCGCCTCGCGGACCCGTCCACCCACGTCTTCGCCACCGACGGCGAGGTGGAGACTGTCGCCCGCAGGACGCTCGACGTCCTCGGCGCGTCCTCGCCGGAACCGGCCGCGCCGCCGGCAGCGCCCGGCGCCGCCCCTGTGCCGGGGGTTCGACCCGGAGGGCGCATCACCATCGACCCCGCCGCAGTGGTGCGCAACTTCCGCACGCTCGCGCGCCTGTCCCGAGGGGCGTGCGGCGCCGTCGTGAAGGCGGACGCCTACGGGCTCGGCATCGGCACGATGGCGCCGGCGCTGGCGCGTGGGGGCTGCGGGACGTTCTTCGTGGCGCTGCCGCAGGAGGGGCTCGCCCTCCGCGCCCTCCTCCCGGACGCCGTCGTCTACGTCCTCGGCGGCACTTTCGGTGACCCGAGGCCCCTCCTCGAGGCACGGCTTCGCCCCTTCCTCTCCTCCCTCGAGGCGCTTGCCGAGTGGCCTCTCGAGGCTCCCTTCGCGCTCAACGTCGACACGGGCATGAACCGTCTCGGGATACACGTCGCGGAGGCGGCGGAGGCGGCCCGCTTCCTCGCAGGGCGCGGCGCCCGTCCCGCACTCGTCGCCTCGCACTTCGCCTGCGCGGACGTGCCCGGCCGGCCGGAGAACGCCGCCCAGGAACGGGCCTTCGCCCGCGCCCTCGCCGCCTTCCCGGACATCCCGGCCTCGTTCGCCAATTCCGCCGCCCTCCTGACGCGCCCCTCCGCCCACTTCGCTCTGACGCGGCCGGGGATCGCCCTCTACGGCGGGACCGCTGTCGCCGCATCGCCGCCGCTCGAGCCTGCCGTGCGCCTCGAGGCCCGCGTCATCGAGGTGCGGCAGGCGCGGGCGGGCGAGGCGGTCGGCTACGGTGCGGCCGAGCGCCTCGCGCGCCCGTCGCGCCTTGCGGTCGCCGCCGTCGGCTATGCGGACGGCTACCTGCGCGCGGCGGGCGGCTCGGGTGCCGCAGGCGGCGCGCCAGCGTTCGTGAACGGCGTCCTCACCCGCCTCGTCGGCCGCGTCTCCATGGACGTCGTCACGGTGGACGTGACCGACGCGCCGTGCCGCCGTGGCGACTGGGTGGAGCTCTTCGGCCCCAACGTTCCCCTCGAGCAGGTGGCGCGCAAGGCCGGCACCATCGGCTACGAGCTCCTCACGGGCCTCTCGCGCCGCGCGGAGCGCCGGGTGGGCCCGCTGTGACCGTGGTCCCGCGCTGATGGCGAAGCGACAGGGACGCTTCGTGTGCCAGTCCTGCGGGGCCGTGACCACCCGCTGGGCGGGCCGGTGCGACGCCTGCGGGGAGTGGAACACCATGGCCGAGGAGGAGGCCGTGGTGGACATCATGGCCGCCGCCACCGGCAAGGCCGCCCGCGTCAAGGGCCGGCGGCTCGCCCTCGCCTCCCTCGACGCGCCCATGGCCGAGACGCCGCGCATCGTCACCGGGATCGGCGAGTTCGACCGCGTGACGGGGGGCGGGCTCGTCCCGGGATCGGCCGTCCTCATCGGCGGCGACCCGGGGATCGGCAAGTCGACGCTCCTCCTCCAGGCGGCGGCCGCACTGGCGCGGTCGGGCCACGGCGTCGTCTACGTCACCGGCGAGGAGGCGACGGCGCAGGTGCAGCTGAGGGCAAGGCGCCTCGGCGCGGACACCGCCCCCGTGGCGCTCGCCGCCGAGACGAGCGTCGAGACCATCCTCGAGACACTCTCGGCAGCGCGCGCGCCGACGCTCGTCGTCATCGATTCCATCCAGACGCTCCACACCTCCATCGCCGAATCCTCGCCGGGGACGGTGACGCAGGTGCGCGCCTCCGCCCAGGCCCTCATCCGCTACGCCAAGACCTCCGGCGCTGCCGTGATCCTCGTCGGGCACGTCACGAAGGACGGCCAGCTCGCCGGGCCGCGGGTGGTGGAGCACATGGTGGACGCCGTCCTCTCCTTCGAGGGCGATCCGTCCCACGCCTTCCGCCTCCTGCGCGGCTCGAAGAACCGCTTCGGCCCCACGGACGAGCTCGGCGTCTTCGAGATGACCGGCGGGGGCCTCAGGGAGGTGGCGAACCCGTCGGAGCTCTTCCTCGGCGACAGGGACGTGGCGACGCCGGGCTCGGCGGTGTTCGCTGGGATGGAGGGGACGCGGCCGCTCCTCGTGGAGATCCAGGCCCTCGTCGCCCCCTCCCGCCTCGGAACGCCGCGACGGGCCGTCATCGGCTGGGACTCCTCGCGCCTTGCGATGGTGCTCGCCGTGCTGGAGGCGCGCTGCGGGCTCGCCCTGTCCTCCCACGACATCTACCTCGCCGTGGCGGGCGGGCTCAGGATAACCGAGCCGGCGGCGGACCTTGCCGTGGCGGCGGCGCTCGTCTCCTCCCGCGCCGGGCTCGCGCTCCCGGCGGACGTCGTCTACTTCGGCGAGGTCAGCCTGTCGGGCCGCGTGCGCCCCGTCCCGCACGCCCCGGGCCGGCTGAAGGAGGCGACGAAGCTCGGCTTTCGCGGCGCCATCGTGCCGCCACAGGTCGGCGCCGAAGTCGATGGATGCGCGACCAGCGAGGTTGCATTGCTCGCCGATTTGGTTCACCGGATCGCACCGGCCGGGTTCCACGAGGAGCGGCCGGCTCCCATTTCTGGAGACGATTGATGAATATCGCGATCCTCGACGGCGTGGTGATTGCCGTGGTGCTTCTGTCGGCGCTGCTCGCCATGTTCCGCGGCTTCGTCCGCGAGGTGTTGTCGATCGCCGCCTGGGTCGCAGCGGCGATCCTCGCCTACCTTTTCTACGAGGACGCGCTTCCCTACGTAAGCGAGTACGTGAACAATCGGTCGATCGCCGTGGGCCTGTCGGCAGCCGGCATCTTCCTCGTGGCGCTCATCGTGGTCAGCCTCATCACCATGAAGATCTCGGACTACGTCATGGACAGCCCGGTCGGCGTGATCGACCGTCTCCTCGGCTTCCTCTTCGGAGCCGCGCGGGGGCTGCTTCTGGTCGTCGTCGCCGTCATCTTCTTCAACTGGCTGGTGGACGACGCGAACCGCCCGGCATGGGTGACCACGGCCCTGACCTATCCCGAGCTCACCCGCCTCGGCGACGAGCTCCTCGCGCTGATCCCGGAGGATCCGCAGTCGGCCATCCGCGGCGCGTTCGAGGAGGACCCCGTGGCGCCGGTGCCGGGCGCCCCGGGGACGCTCGCGCCGGAGCAGCAGCAGCAGATCGACCAGCTCCTCGACGCCACCCGCGGCGGCGAGGACACCGTCCAGTAGAGAGGGTCCGGACAAGACTTGGCCAGCCGCCTCATCGACCTCAGGAAAGGCGACCGCTTCAACGACGAGTGCGGCGTCTTCGGCGTCTTTCGCAACTCAGGCGCGAGCGCGCTCACGGCGCTCGGCCTGCACGCCCTCCAGCACCGCGGCCAGGAGGCGGCAGGGATCGTCTCCTGCGACCGCGGCGCCTTCCGAACGGAACGCCACATGGGCCTCGTGGGCGACGCCTTCACGAGCCAGGACGTGATCGCCCGCCTGAAGGGCGACAGCGCCATCGGGCACAACCGCTACTCCACCACCGGCGAGCCCGCGCTCCACAACGTCCAGCCGCTGTTCGCGGAGACCGCCATGGGCGGCTTCGCGGTCGCGCACAACGGCAACATCACCAACGCCCGCAAGCTGCGCCTCGAGCTGCGCGAGCGCGGATCCATCTTCCAGTCCACCTCCGACACGGAGGTCCTGATCCACCTCCTCGCGACATCCACGAAGGGCACCTTCATCGAGCGCTTCGTGGACGCGATCCGCCAGATGGAGGGCGCCTTCGCCCTCGTGGCGCTGACGGCGGACTTCATGATCGGCTGCCGTGACGCGCTCGGCATCCGCCCGCTCGTTCTCGGCGACTACGACGGCGCCTTCGTGCTCGCCTCCGAGACCTGCGCGCTCGACATCATCGGCGCCCGCTACGTGCGGGACATCGCGCCTGGCGAGCTCGTCGTCCTCTCCGACCACGGCCTCGAGAGCTTCCGCCCGTTCCCCGAGCGGCCGAGCCGGTTCTGCGTGTTCGAGTACGTCTACTTCGCGCGCCCCGATTCCTTCGTCGGCGGCCGCAACGTGTACGAGGTGAGGAAGCGCATCGGGGCGGAGCTCGCCCGCGAGGCGCCAGCGCCCGCCGACGTGGTGGTACCGGTGCCCGATTCGGGCACGCCCGCCGCCATCGGCTACGCGGAGGGCTCGGCCCTGCCGTTCGACCTCGGCATCATCCGCAACCACTATGTGGGCCGCACCTTCATCGAGCCGTCGGACCAGATCCGGCACATGGGGGTGAAGCTGAAGCACAACGCCAACCGGCAGGTGCTCGCCGGCAAGCGCGTGGTGCTCGTGGACGATTCCATCGGGCGCGGCACAACCTCCCTCAAGATCGTCGAGATGGTGCGGGACGCGGGTGCCGCCGAGGTCCACATGCGCATCGCGAGCCCGCCGACCACCGACTCCTGCTTCTACGGCGTCGACACGCCCGAGAAGTCGAAGCTCATCGCATCGCGCATGACCGTCGAGGAGCTCGCGCGCTACATCCGCGTCGACAGCCTCGCCTACCTGTCCATCGACGGCCTCTACCGTGCCGCCGGGGAGACGCACCGGGACGGCGAGATGCCCACCTACTGCGACGCCTGCTTCACCGGCGAGTATCCGACGCCTCTGACCGACAGGGCGGAGCAGCGGCCCCTGTCCCAGCGCGCCGTCCTGGAGAGCGCGGTATGAGCGCACCTGCCGCACTGTCGGAGCAGGATCGGTCCGCCCTCGCCGGGCGCCTCGTGGTGGTCACGGGCGCGACGCGGGGGATCGGCGAGGCGGTGGCCCTTCTCCTCGCCTCCTGCGGCGCCCACGTCGTCGCCGTCGGCCGGAAGGTGCCGGCTCTGGAGGCGCTCGACGACCGGATCCGCACCGCCGGCGGGGAGGCGCCCACCCTCGTGCCCCTCGACCTGACGGACGGCCCCGGCATCGACCGGCTCGGCGCGTCCGTGTTCGAGCGGTGGGGCAGGCTCGACGCCTTCGTGGGGAACGCTGGCGTACTCGGCCGGATCGCGCCCCTCGCCCACATCCCCGCGCCCGTCTGGCAGGAGACGCTGGACGTGAACCTGTCGGCCAACTGGCGGCTCATCCGCACGCTCGACCCGGTCCTGCGCCAGTCGGACGCCGGGCGCGTGGTGTTCGTCACCTCCGGCGCGGCGCAGAAGCTGAGGACCAACTGGGGCGCCTACAGCGTCTCCAAGGCGGCCCTCGAGGCGCTCGCCGTCACCTACGCGAAGGAGGTGGAGATGACGCCGGTCCGCGTCGCGCTCTACAATCCGGGACCCGTCGCGACGGCGATGCGCGCCGCTGCCGCCCCCGGGGAGGATCCGACGACGCTGCCGACGCCCGCGGACGTCGCGCCGGAGATCGTGGCGGCCTGTGCGCCGGGCATGGCGCCACCGCCGGGAGAGGTCGCCCGCCTCGGGCGCTAGATTCTCCGCCGGACGGGGCCGTCTCGAGACCTGCGGGGGATCCGCCCCGCCCCGTGCCGCGCCCGTCGCGCCCACTGCCGTGCCCGTCGTGCCATGGGGCGGCGCCGTTTGCCCCGCCCGTCGCGCCCCGTGCCGCGCCCGTCGTGCATGGGGCGGCTGCCCCGCCCGTCGTGCATGGGGCGGCTGCCCCGCCCGTCGTGCATGGGGCGGCGCCGTTTGCGGACAGGAAGGCGCTGATGTCGGCGCGCCAGATCGCGGACCCCCGTGCGCGGGTTCCGCTCGGGGGTCCGCGCGCGCGTCCACCCTCATCGGCTGCTTCGAGAGGCGCGGCGGAATCAGGCTGCCCGCACCGTTGAGAGGAAGTCGTTCGCCGCGGTGCCGAGGCCGTTGGCGGCGTCGGTCAGTTCGGCGGTCTGCTGCAGGACGGTCTCGGCCGAGGAGCCCGTGTGGGTGCTCGAGCGGCGGACGGTGGCGATGCTCTCGCTCACGGCCTGCGTGCTCTCGGCCGCCTGCTGGGCAGACGTGGAAATCTCGGCCGTCGCAGCGCTCTGCTGCTCCACCGCGCTCGCCACGCTCGCGAAGATGGCGCTGATCTCCTCGATCAGCTGCTGGACGGTGGTCACCGCCTCGACGGTGTTGCTGGTGGACGCGCGCATCTGCGTGATCTTGGCGCCGATCTCGTCGGTCGCCTTCGCGGTCTGCTCGGCGAGATTCTTCACCTCCCGCGCGACCACGGCGAAGCCCGAGCCCGCCTCGCCCGCCCGCGCCGCCTCGATGGTGGCGTTGAGGGCGAGGAGGTTCGTCTGCCCCGCGATGTCGGAGATGAGGTTCACCACCTCGCCGATCCCGTCGGCGCTCTGGGAGAGTGACCGCGCCTTCGCCACGGCGTCGCCGCCCACCCCGAGCGCCGTGCGGGACATCTCCGCCGAGCGGGTCACCTGGTCGCCCACCTCGCGGATGGAGCCAGCGAGCTCCTCCGCCGCGGCCGCCACAGTCTGCACCGAGGCGTTCGCCGCCTCCATCGCGTCGGAGACGGCGCAGGATTCGGCCTCTGTGTCCCGCGCCTCCGCCACGACGGCGCGCATCTTCTCCCGCATGTCGGCAAAGGCCACCGTCAGGCGGTCCACGGCGCCCTTCACGTCCTGCTCGAAGCGCGTCGCCATCCTCTCCTTCTCGGTGATGACGCTCCAGGTGAGCATCGGGCTCACGTAATGACCCTCGGCATCGCGGATCGCGGTGACGTTGAGGAGGACCTTCTCCGGCCCGACGGTGATGGTCGTGGTGTGAGGCAGGTTGGACGGGTCGGCGAGCAGCCTGCGCTGGTGGACCGGATTCCTGTGGAAGATGTCGATGGAGGAGCCCAGCATGTCGCCCGCACGGATCGACACGTGACGCTCGATCCTCTCGAACAGCTCGCGGCTCGCGCGGTTCACGTAGGTGAGGCGGAAGTCGTCCTGCGGGTCGGCGACCATGACGGGGGTCGGCATCTCCTCGATCATCTGCGCCTGGGCGGCGGCCTGACCGACGTAGCCGCGCAGCTTCCTCGCCGCCTCCATCATCCGGCCGACCTCGTCCCGCCGGCGGGTGGCCGGGATCTCGAACCCCGTCTCCCCGTCGGCGAGCCGCTCCAGCCAGCCGGTCACGGCGACGACCGGCCGCCCCGTCGTCGCGTAGAGGAACCAGCCGCACGCCAGCGACAGCGCGACGGCGACGAGGAAGGTGGCGAGTGTCCACGTGCGGTTCCCGTCCGCCTCGGCAGCGGCTTCGGCGATGCGGTCGGCGAGCCGTCGTTCCGCCATCGCCGAAAACTCGGCGATGGCGGCGCGAATGGCGTCCATCTGCGCCTTGCCCGCGCCGCTCGCCTCACGCGCCTTGGCCTCCCCGGCGGTCGCAGGATCGCGGCGCAGCGCCTTCGCCGGCTCGGCGTGCCCTTGGCGCCAGGCGAGGCTGTTCTCGGCGAGCACCGCCGCGAGCTCAGCCGCGCGCGGATCGCCCGCGGTCTTGCGGGTGATCGCCGCAAGGTTCGTCTCGACGAGCTCGACGCCCCGCGCGTAGGTGTCGAGAAACCGCTCCTCGCCCGAGAGGAGGAAGCCGCGCAGCGCCGTCTCCTGATTGATCATCCCGAGGAGGATGCCGTCCACGGCGTCCATGACCTCGAACGTGCGGACCTTCCACGCCTTGTCCTCCTCGGCCCGCCGCAGCGTGTCGAAGAAGAGGGCCGACATGAGGCCCATGAGGGCGACGACGACGCCGAAGCTCGCGAAGAGCTTCGTGCCGAGCCGCATGTTCGTGATGAAGGCCATGTCGCCACCTCGTCCGCCCGGAAACTGCCGGACTAGAGCCGAGGCTGCTTTCGTGGGGCTTTCAAACGGCTCCGGCTGACGGGGTCCATCGCGGCCAGGCAGTGGGCGGGCCAGTCCGCCGTCGCCCGTCCCGTGCCGGAGCGCGCCGGTTCAGTCGGCGTCGGCGTAGGGATTGTCGGGCTTCCTGAGGGTGAGGCGGATCGGGATCCCGGGAAGATCGAAGGTCTCGCGGATGCCGTTGACGAGATAGCGGCGGTAGGAGTCGGGCAGGGCGTCCGGGCGCGAGCAGAAGGCCACGAACGTCGGCGGGCGGCTCTTCGCCTGCGTCATGTAGCGGATGCGGATGCGCCGGCCCCCGGCGGCGGGGGGCGCATGACGGGTGAGCGCGGTCTCGAGCCAGCGGTTGAGACGCCCGGTCGAGATGCGGGTCGACCAGCGCTCGACCGTCTGGCTCACGGTCTCCATGAGCTTCGGCACGCCGCGGCCCGACAGCGCCGACACCGGAACGACTCGAATCCCCGCCGCCTGGGGGATGAGCCGCGTCGCAGCCTCCCGCGCAGCGCGGATCGTGGCGTCCGGATCCTCGACGAGGTCCCACTTGTTGAAGGCGATGACGGGTGCCCTCCCCTCGCGCACCACGAGGTCGAGGATGGCAAGGTCCTGCTTCTCGAACGGCTGCATCGCGTCGACGACGACGACGGCGACCTCGGCGAACTTCAGGGCGCGGATGGTGTCGCCCGTGGACAGGCGCTCGAGTGTCTCCGTCACGCGCGAGCGGCGGCGCAGCCCGGCGGTGTCGACGAGGCGGTAGCGCCGCCCCGCGAAGGTGAAGTCCACCGAGATGGCGTCGCGCGTGAGGCCGGCCTCCGGCCCCGTCAGCATCCGCTCCTCGCCGAGGATGCGGTTGACGAGGGTGGACTTGCCGACGTTCGGCCGCCCCACGAAGGCGACGCTGACCGGCCGGCTGACGTCGCGCTCCACGGTTTCGTCGGGCTCGTCGGCGTCTTCCGCATCGCCCTCGGCGCGCGCGGGAACGACCGTCTCGAAGGCCTCGGCGAGGGCGTCGCGGAGGTCGCTCATCCCCTCCCCGTGCTCGGCGGAGATGGCGACGGGGTCGCCGAGGCCGAGGGCGTAGGCCTCCATGCTCGCCACCTCGCCGGTGCGCCCCTCCGCCTTGTTGGCGACGAGGACGACCGGCTTGCCGCGACGCCGCACCTCGCCTGCGAGGATCTCGTCGAGTGGCGTCACCCCTGCCCGGGCATCGACCACGAAGAGGAACACGTCCGCCTCCTCGAGGGCGGGTGCCATGTGCGCCCACATGCGGTGCTCGAGCGTGCCCTCCTCGGCACCCTCGAAGCCTGCCATGTCGATGACCGTGAAGGAGAGGTCCTGAAGACGCCCGTCGGCCTCCCGCACGTCGCGGGTGACGCCTGGCGTGTCGTTGACGATCGCGAGGCGCTTGCCCGCGAGGCGGTTGAAGAGGGTGGACTTGCCGACGTTCGCCCGCCCCGCGATGGCAACCTTCATGGCGTCAGCGCAGGGCCGTGATCTCGCCGGTGTCGGAGACGATGATCATCTTGCCGTTCGCGAGGATGGGCGACGTGTAGGCGGCGTTCGCCACCTTGCGGTCCGAGACGATCTCCCCGTTCGCGGGGTTCACCTGTGCGAGCCGCCCGTCGTTGGAGACGGCGTAGAGCGCACCGCCCGCGAGCACGGGTCCGGCGTAGGCGTCGTCGCGCTTGTCGTTGGGCCGCGGCAGCTCGGCGATCCAGAGGGTCTCGCCGCTCGACCTGTCGAGCGCCACCATGCGATTGGCGAGGTCGACGAGGAACACGGCGTCGCCCGAGACCACGGGCGTGTGCGCCGATCCGACGTTCTGCCGCCAGCGCTCCTCACCGCTCGACAGGGCGACGGCCACCGTCCGCCCCGACACGCCCGTCGCGTAGACGGTGTCGCCATCGATGACGGGGCTGCCCGAGAGGTCGGTGAGGCCGGAGACCGCGAGCGTGCGCATGGAGCGCGTGACGAAGCTCTGCCACGCCGGCTCGCCGCTCTCGACGGAGAAGGCCATGACCTCGCCCGACGAGTAGGGGATCACCACCTTGTCGCCGGCGACGGCCGGCGAGGAGGCCGCGAGAAGGCCGGCCTGCTCGGGAATGCCCGAATACTCGAACGAGAGCGTGCCGTCGTCCTGGTCGACGGCGTAGACCTCGTTGCGCTGCGAGACGACGAACACCTTGCCGGCGCCGGCGGTCGGCGCGCCCCGGGCGGGCGTGTCGACGTCGCGCGTCCAGATCACGCTGCCGTTGCCGGCGTCGAGGGCGGCCACCTGGGCATAGCCCGTGGCGGCGAAGACCCGGCCGTTCGCCACGGTCACGCCGCCGCCGGCCGCCGGATCCCGCTCGCCCTCAGGCCGCAGCGACGTGCTCCAGACCCGGCTTCCCGAAGAGGCGGAGAGCGCCGTCACCGTCCCGTCGGGCGCGTAGACGAAGATCCTGTCGCCGGACGCCACAGGGCGGGCGCTGATCCTCAGCGTCCCGCGGGTCACCGAGGGACCGCTGCTCGACACGGACGCGCGCCAGACCCGGGCGCCGGCCGACCCGTCGAAGGCGATGTGACCGGGCGCGTTCCGGGCGTTGCCGCCGGGCTGCGGCCAGTCGTTCATGGCGCGGGCGGGCGCCACGGAGGCGGTGCGCCTCAGCCCGTCCGCCATGGCGCTGTTGGTGGAGAAGACCGTCTCGCGATCGCCGAGGAGGCGCTCCTCCTTGGCGCCGAAGGGGTTCATCTCGCTCACCGCCCCGCATCCCGTCAGCGTTGCGGCGGCGAGGGCGACGAAGAGGATGCGCATCAGTTCGTCTCCTCTCCGGAAGCGCCGTCGGCGGCGGGGCCGGCGGTCTGGTCGAAGAGCGAGAGCATCAGCTCGGCCCGCTGGCGCGCGGTCGCCGGCGCCCCTGCCGCCTCGGCGATGGCGCCGAACCAGCGCCGCGCCTCGGCGACGTCGTCCCGCGCATAGGCGGCAAGACCCATCATCTCCTGCGCCGAGCGGTGGTACGGGCTCGCCGGGTTCTCGGCGAGGTCGGCGACCGCATCGCGCGCGCCGTCAGGGTCCCCCGTGTCGACGAGGAGGCTCGCGACCCTCAGCCGTGCAAAATCCCGGTAGAGCTCGTGCGGCGCGTCGGAGGCGAGCGCCCTCAGCGCCTCCACCGCCCTCTCTGTCTCGCCCGCCGCCTCGAAGGCGCTCGCCGCGCGGAAGCGGGCGAGCATCGCATAGCCGTCGGGCGCATCCTCGGCGTAGGCGACGAGGTTCGCTGCGGCCGTCGCGGGAAGGGCGTCGTCCGCCTCGGCGACGAGGGCGAGGAACGCGTCCCCGGCCTCGCGCTCCTGCTTCGTGGTATACCATTCCCAGCCGCGGTAGCCGGCCGTGACGAGGACGATCAGCACCGCCGTCACGATCACGTAGATCCCGTAGCGCTCCCACACCCTCTTCAGGCGCTCGCGCCGCAGGTCCTCTTCGACTTCCTGGAAGATATCGGTCATGTCGGTCCCGGGCCGGGGTTACTCACGCTCGCCCGCTGCCTCTCACGAAGGCAGCGGCGACACCCCTATTAGCCACAAATGGAGCTTCCAAACAAACAGGACGTAAACGCCGAGGCCGACGACGACGGCGATGAGGTCGTCGCGCCACCTCGCCTCGAAGGCCGCCGGCGCGATCAGGCCCGCCCTCTCCCGCCGCTTGAGCGAGATCCTGTCGATCACGCCCCAGGCGAGGAAGCCGCCGAACAGCACCACCGACGCCGCGTCGCCGTTCGACAGGAGGTGCGCGAAGGCCCAGATCTTCACGGCGAGGATCATGGGATGCTTCACCGCCTTCTTGATGTGGCTCTTCCCGTAGGTCGCCGCCAGCGAGACGAAGGCGAGGAGGTTGAGGAGGAGCGCGAGGTGGGAGATCCCGGTGGGCAGGTCGTAGAGGAGCGGCGAGCCCTCGAACCGCCACGCCTTGAAACCCTTGGATATGAGGATGAGACCGGCGAGGGAGAGGATCGAGAAGATGATCCTGTAGGGAATGTCCCCCGCCGTGCGCACGAGACCGCCGCGGACGGTCTGCGCCACGGGCAGCGAATGGAGTCCCAGGAAGAGGACGAGGCCGGCGAGCATCAGCGCCATTGACATCTCCGTGACCGGCCCGCTGCGGGTTGCGGACCGTAGTCAATTGTGAACCCTTCGCTCGTATCCGGCGGCAGGACCGGGACGCAAGCCCGGTCGCCGGACGTTGGAGGGACTATCATGACGCGCTTCGTCGCCGCCATGGCGCTTCTGATCGCAGCAGTCTCCCCCGCCGCGTCGAAGACGCTCGTGGCGGAGGTGGACCTTTCGGAGCAGCAACTGACGGTGTTCTACAAGGGCGAGGCCATCGCGAGGTGGCTGGTGTCCACGGGCCGCGCGGGCTACCGCACGCCGACCGGCACGTTCCGCCCGCAGAGGATGTACGTCGACTACTTCTCGCGGCAGTACGACGGGGCGCCGATGCCCCACTCGGTGTTCTACGACGCGGGCTACGCCATCCACGGCAGCCCCGAGACAGGCAGCCTCGGCCGCCCGGCCTCCCACGGCTGCGTCCGCCTCCACCCGGCCCACGCGGAAATGCTGTTCGACCTCATCCTGACGGTGGGCGCGGAGAACACGAAGATCGCCGTCGTTCCCTGACGGTTCCCCGCAGTGCGGGAGCGCGGCGAGCGCCGCCTCCCGCGCCTTGCCGGAATGCGCCCCCCTCAGTAGGTCGCCCTGCCGCCGGACAGGTCGAAGACGCCGCCGGTGGTGAAGGAATTCGCCTCGCTCGCGAGCCAGACGATCATCGCCGCCGCCTCGTCCACCTCGAGGAAGCGGCCGCGGGGGATCTTCGACAGCATGAAGTCGATGTGCTCCTGCGTCATCTGGTCGAAGATGCGAGTGCGTGCCGCGGCCGGTGTCACGCAGTTGACGGCGATGTCGAAGCCGGCGAGCTCCTTGCCGAGCGACTTCGTGAAGCCGATGACGCCAGCCTTCGACGCGGAGTAGGCGCAGGCGTTGGGATTGCCCTCCTTGCCCGCGATGGACGCGATGTTGACGATGCGCCCGTAGTTGCGCGCCTTCATGTCCGGCACGACCACCTTGTTCACGTGGAACGTGCCGTTGAGGTTGATGGCGCAGATCCGCGCCCACTCGTCCACAGGATAGTCCGCCACGGTGGCGTTCATGCCCGCGATGCCGGCGGAGTTCACGAGGATGTCCACACGGTCGAAGGTGCGGCGCGTCTCGGCGTAGGCGGCCTCCACCGAGCCCCAGTCCGCGATGTCGGCGTGGAAGGCCGCGGCGTTGCCGATGCGGGCCGCGTGGTGCTCGGCAAGGTCGCGGTCGACGTCCCAGAGGGCGACGTGCGCGCCGTTGGTGGCCAGCATCGTCGCCACGGCGCCGCCAATGCCTTGCGCCCCGCCGGTGACGACGGCGACGCGGTTCGAGAAGTCAAAGGAGATCATGAAGCCCGTTCCTCGGCGCACGCCCTGCCGCGTGCCTTCACGGCGCATGGTTCCGACGCGGGCGCCCGCCCGTCAACCGCCGCGGCTCGGGTGGCGCGACCGGCGCTGCCCGCTCGGCCGGACCTGCGGCGCGCCAGCCTCCCCTACTCCCACTCGATGGTGCCGGGAGGCTTCGACGTCACGTCGTAGACGACGCGGTTCACCCCCCGCACCTCGTTGACGATGCGCGCGGCGACGCGGCCGAGAAAGGCGGGATCGAAGGGATAGACGTCCGCCGTCATGCCGTCGGTGGAGGTGACGGCACGCAGCGCCAGGACGTGCTCGTAGGTCCGCGCGTCGCCCATGACGCCGACGGTGCGCACCGGAAGGAGCACCGCGAAGGCCTGCCAGATGTGGTCGTAGAGGCCGGCCGCGCGGATCTCCTCGATGTAGATGGCGTCCGCCCGCCGCAGGATCGAAAGGCCCTCGCGCGTCACGGGCCCCGGATGGCGGATCGCGAGCCCCGGCCCCGGGAACGGGTGACGCCCAACGAGGCGCTCGGGCAGACCGAGCTCGCGCCCGAGCGCGCGCACCTCGTCCTTGAAGAGGAGCCGCAGCGGCTCCACGAGCTTCAGCCCCATCCGCTCCGGCAGGCCGCCGACGTTGTGGTGGGACTTGATGGTCACCGACGGTCCGCCCGTCGCCGAGACGCTCTCGATCACGTCGGGATAGAGGGTGCCCTGGGCGAGGAAGTCCCCACCGACGGCCTTCGCCTCTTTCTCGAACACCTCGACGAAGAGGCGCCCGATGGTCTTGCGCTTCTCCTCGGGGTCCTCGACGCCCTCGAGGGCGCCGAGGAAGAGGTCGGCGGCGTCCACCTTCTGGAAGACGACGTCGTTGCGTCCGGAGAACATCGCCTCCACCTCCGCCGCCTCGTTCTGGCGCAGGAGGCCGTGGTCGACGAAGATGCAGGTGAGGCGGTCGCCGATGGCCTCCGCCAGAAGGACCGCCGTCACGGTGGAATCGACGCCGCCGGAGAGCCCGCAGACGACGCGCCCGTCGCCCACCTGGGCGCGGATCCTCCCGATCGCCTCCTCGCGGAAGGCGGCCATGGTCCAGTCCCCCGTGGCGCCGGCGATGCGGCGGACGAAGGCCTCGATGAGGCGCGCCCCGTCCGGCGTGTGGACCACCTCGGGATGGAACATGAGGCCGTAGGCGCGCCGCTCGTCGTTGGCGAGCACCGCGAAGGGCGCGCCCGGAGAGCGGGCGACGACGCGAAAGCCCGGCGCGGGCTCCACCACCCGGTCCCCGTGGCTCATCCACACCGGATGGCGCTCGCCGGGGGACCAGATGCCCTCGATGAGGGGGCTCGTCTCCACCACCTCCACCTCGGCGCGGCCGAACTCGCGGTGGTCGGCGCCTTCCGCGCGCCCGCCCAACTGCGTCGTCATGACCATCTGCCCGTAGCAGATGCCGAGCATCGGCGCGCCCGAATCGATGATCGCCTGGGGCGCCCGCGGGCTCCCCGCCTCATGGGTGGAGGCCGGCCCGCCCGAGAAGATCACCCCCTTCGGCCGGGTGTCGCGGAAGACGCGCTCGGCCTCGTGAAACGGGGCGACGATGGAGAAGACTCCGGCCTCCCGCACGCGCCGCGCGATGAGCTGGGTGACCTGGCTGCCGAAGTCGACGATGAGGATCGTGTCGTGGTCCATGCCGCCCTGATGCCATACCCCGGCCCCGCCGCACAGTCCCGCAGGGCGCGGCGCGCGGCCCTCCTCACAGCCAGAACATGGCCGCGACGGCGCCCGCATAGATGACCATGAGGAGGGCGCTCTCGAAGCCGATGTTGGCGAAGCCGTGCCGCTCGCGACGGATGAGGCCGAGGAGGAGCACGCCGGTCATGACGATGCCGATGAGCGCCCAGATGGTGCTCTTGGTGTCCACCGCGTGGAGGATCGACCCGTCCCGGTAGGCGATGTCGGAGACGGTCAGGAACAGCACGTCGAACATGTTGCCGCCGATGATGCCCCCGACGGCGAGCTGGAGCGCCCCTCGCCGGACCGGCGCGATGGTGGTGACGAGCTCGGGAAGGGAGGTCGCCGTCGAGGTGAAGAGGGCGCCGACGACGGACTGTCCGAGGCCGGTCTCCTCCGCGATGACCGCCCCGGAATGCGCGATGACGTAGCCCGCGAAGGCGATCGCCGAGACGAGGACCAGGAAGGCGACGACGAGACGGAACATCGAGTGGTCCTGCGACGCCTCGTCGGGCAGCTCGGTCCGCGTCGCGGATGTCTTCTCCGGGTGCCACATCGGCGCGTCGCGGTCCCGGCTCGAGAGGCGCACGCCGAAGAGGTAGATGACGGGCAGGAGGATCGAGAACGGGCTGACGGAGAGGACCGTGACCTCCGGGAGTTCCGCAGCGAGGAGCGGCACCGCGAGAAGCACGATGAGGACGGTCGACTGCGTGAGGTTCGCCGGCGACGCCGCGGCGTGCTCGAGGTTCGCCCTCCGATGGACGATGTCCGCGAGGGCGAGAAAGAACGTCTGCGCCGCGATCCCGCCGAGGGCGTTCGAGACCGCGAGGTCGGCGTTGCCGGATGCCGCAGCCGCGGTGGAGGTGACGGTGCCGGAGATCGACGTCGATGCGCCGAGGAGAACGGTGCCCGCCACCGCCTCCCCGAGCCCGGTGCGGTCGGCGAGGATGTCGGTGATCTTCGCGAGGCGCACCCCGACGAACAGGATCATCATCGCTGCAGCGATGAAGATCCCGATGACCGCCGCAAGGGGAAGGGAAGCGAGGAAGGATTGAACCGGCACGGGCCGTCAACGCGACGCTTCATCGTGCGTTCCGTGCGTGCGCACGGCCGGAAACGTTGCGCTGGCCGCCTTCCCGTCGCCGCGCGGCCGCCACCGCCAGTTGCCGGGCGTCAGGGCTGCGCGGCCTCGGCGAGGTCCTCCTGGCAGCGGATCGCCCAGCGGGAGATCGCCGTGTCCTCCACCACCTCGGCGAGGCGGGCGTGGCGCTCGCGGCGCTCTGCGAGAGGCATTGCGCGCGCCGCATCGATGGCCGCGGCGACGCCGTCGATGTCCCGCGGGTTCACGAGGAGCGCGTCCGTCATGTCCTCGGCGGCGCCCGCGAACTCCGACAGGACGAGGACGCCCGGATCCTTCGGGTCCTGCACCGCGACGAACTCCTTCGCGACGAGGTTCATCCCGTCGGCTGTCGGCGTCACGAGCGCGGCGTCGCTGGTCGCCATCAGCTGCGCCACCGCCCGGCGGGGATAGGCGCGTGTGAGGAGGCGGAGCGGGGCGCCTGTCAGCGAGCCGAACTGGCCGGCGATCCTGCCGGCGATCGTCTCCACCTCCCGGCGCGTCGCGACGTAGGCCGGCACCGTACCCCGGGAGATGGGCGCGATCTGGGTGAGGACGGTGTCGGCCGCCCGGTCGGGGTCGTTCCTGAGATACGTGTGGAAGGCGTCGAGCTTCTGCGGCAGGCCCTTCGAGTAGTCGAGACGGTCGACGCCGATGAGGGAGAACCGGCCGGCGAGCGATTCGCGGTAGCGGCGAACCTCGTCGGAGACGGCGGCGTCGCGCTCGCGGCGGATCGCCGCGGGGTCGATGCCGATGGATCGTGCGCGCACCGTGAGCGACTGACCCCACGCGGCGACCGCGAACCTGTCGCCATCGTCGCGCGCGCTGCCTTCCGCGAGGGAAGCGAGGCTCTCGGCGAGGTGGCGCGCGTCCCGCCGCGTCTGGACGCCGACGACGTCGAACGCCATCAGGGCCCGCGCGATGCGCTCCACCTCGGGGATTGTGCGGAACGCCTGCCCGTGCGGGAACGGCGTGTGGAGGAAGAGGCCGACCGTCGCCGCCACGTCCTCCTCCCGCAGCGCCTCGGCGAGGAGGAGGAAGTGGTAGTCGTGCACCCACACGACGTCGCCCGGCGCCGCCACGGACGCCACCGACCTCGCGAACGCGCGGTTCACCGCCGCGTAGGATTCGAACGCCTCATGGGAGTGATCGGCAAGGTCCGGACGGTCGTGGAAGACCGGCCAGAGCACGCCGTTGGCATAGCCCTCGTAGAAGCCGTGAAAGTCGTCTTCGGCGAGGTCCAGAAGGCCGTAGAGAACGCCGTTCGACCGCGTGAGCTCGAGACGCTGCTCCTGCGCGCGACGGGTTGTCTCGCCCGACCAGCCGATCCAGGTCCCGCCCCTCTCGCCGAGCGCCTCCCCGAGCGCGAGCGCAAGACCCCCGGGCGCCGATCCGCCGGAGGGCCGCGACACGCGGTTGGAGACGGCGATGAGGCGCCCGCCGACGTCCACCTGCGGCCGTGCCGAAAGTTTCCCCCGGCGAGGCCGCTGCATGACGGAGCGAGCCGAAGCATCACGAGAGCCGAGCATGACGTTCACCTTCCCTCTGCTTTACAGAGGGGGAACGCCGTGACGCGCGCATTGGTTCGGCTATTCTAGAAGGCTCGGCATCTCGCCGCTGCTGGAGCCGCACGACGACTTTCGCTCTTCGACACCTTGCTGCCGCAGACATGCGCAAGGCAGCAAGATGACCATGGACAACGTTCGCCGGCGGGCAACATTCGGATGAACGGCCGGCCGGTCGCGGCGCGCATCCTGAGCGACGACGACTGCGCCGCTCTCGTGACACCGCGCCGCATCGGCGAGCAGGCCCTTCGCCGGCCCGCGGCGAAGGGTGGGAATCCGCCCGATCCGGCGGGGCGCCGGCCCGCGGTAAGGGCCGCCGCCAGCCCGGCGGGCGGAAACGGGCCGGCGGCGCCGACCCTTCCGCCCTGCCGTCAGGCCTCAACCTTGCGGTTCATGCGGTGCTCGATGAGGTCGTCCACCACGGCGGGCTCCGCGAGGGTCGACGTGTCGCCGAGGGCGCCGAAATCGTCCTCGGCGATCTTGCGCAGGATGCGGCGCATGATCTTGCCGGAGCGCGTCTTCGGAAGGCCGGGGGCGAACTGGATGAGGTCGGGCTTCGCGATCGGCCCGATCTCGGTGCGCACCCAGTCGGACAGCTCCTTGCGCAGCGCGTCCGTCGGCTCGCGGTCGGCCATCAGCGTCACGTAGCAGTAGATGCCCTGACCCTTGATGTCGTGCGGGTAGCCGACGACGGCCGCCTCCGAGACCGCGGGATGGGCGACAAGCGCGGATTCGATCTCGGCCGTCCCCATGCGGTGGCCCGACACGTTGAGCACGTCGTCGACTCGGCCGGTGATCCAGTAATAGCCGTCCTCGTCGCGCCGGCAGCCGTCACCGGTGAAGTAGTGGCCCTTGTACTGCTGGAAGTAGGTCTCCATGAAGCGCTGGTGGTCGCCCCACACCGTGCGCATCTGGCCGGGCCACGAATCGTCGATGCACAGGACCCCCTCGGCGGCCCCCTCCTTCGGCTCGCCGGTCGCAGCGTCGAGCACGGAAGGCTTCACGCCGAAGAAGGGCAGCGTGGCCGATCCCGGCTTCATGGGCTTGGCGCCCGGAAGATTCGTGATGAGGTGACCGCCCGTCTCCGTCTGCCACCAGGTGTCGACGATGGGGCAGCGCGAGCCGCCCACAACCTCGTAGTACCAGCGCCACGCCTCCGGGTTGATGGGCTCGCCGACCGTGCCGAGGAGGCGCAGCGAGGAAAGGTCGTGCTTTCTCACAGGCGCCTCGCCCTTGCTCATGAGGGCGCGGATGGCTGTGGGCGCCGTGTAGAAGGTCGCCACCTTGTGCTTCTCGCACACGGCCCAGAAGCGCCCGGCGTCCGGAAAGGTGGGCACGCCCTCGAACATGAGGCTGATGCCGCCGTTCGCGAGCGGGCCGTAGACGATGTAGGTGTGGCCCGTCACCCAGCCGACGTCGGCGGTGCACCAGTAGACCTCGCCGGGCCGGTAGTCGAACGTGATCTCGTGGGTCATGGCGGCGTAGACGAGATAGCCGCCCGAGGTGTGCACGACGCCCTTCGGCCGCCCCGTGGAGCCGGACGTGTAGAGGATGAAGAGCGGATCCTCGGCGCCCACCTCCTCCGGCGGGCAGTCCTCTGCGACGCCCTCCGCCACCTCGTGGAGCCAGTAGTCGCCGCGCGCGCGCCAGGCCACCTGCTGGCCGGTGCGCTTCACGACGAGGCACTTCACGTCCTCCGGCGTGTGGAGGAGGGCGGCGTTGGCGTTGTCCTTGAGGTTCGTCACGCGGCCGCCGCGCGGGGCGCCGTCCGCCGTGATGACGACCTTCGCGCCACAGTCGTTGATGCGGTTCGAGAGGCTGTCCGGCGAGAAGCCGGCGAACACCACGGAGTGGATCGCCCCGATCCGCGCGCAGGCGAGCATCGCATAGGCCGCCTCGGGGATCATCGGCAGGTAGATGATCACGCGGTCGCCGCGCTTGACGTCGAGCTCCTTCAGGACGTTCGCGAACCGGCACACCTCGCGATGGAGCTCGCGATAGGTGATGTGCCTTGCCGCATCGTTCGGGTCGTCGGGCTCCCAGATGATGGCGGTCTGGTCGCCCTTCGTCGCGAGGTGCCTGTCGATGCAGTTCGCGGAGACGTTGAGGGTGCCGTCCTCGTACCAGCGGATATACACGTTGGGATAGAGGAACGACGTGTTCTTGATGCGGGTGTAGGGCCTGATCCAGTCGATCCGCTTGCCCTGCTCACCCCAGAACGCCTCCGGATCGTTCACGGAGGCGGCGTACATGCGGTCGTACGCGTCGCCATCGACGTGTGCGCTGGCCGCCGCGGTCTCCGGGACGGCGATCATGTCGCTCATGACGTTTCCTCGCGCTTCTCGTGCGTCTTGGACGGTATCGTTAGCCCCTCGCAGTCTGCGCGTCCACATGGGGAGCGGCGGGCGAAGAATTGCCGTAAACTCCTTCCATCCCGATTGCCTTTGCGGTTAAGGATTGACGCAACGGGCCGGAGAGAGCCCTGATCGGCATTCCAGGAGGAGAGAGTTCATGAAGTTCGTCTCGACCGTCTGCGCGGCGGCGCTCGCCGCCTCGCTCGCAGCGGCTCCCGCCAAGGCGCAGGACGAGGACTACCTGCTCGCCACAGCGTCCACCGGCGGCACATATTACCCGGTCGGCGTCGCCATCGCGACCCTCGTCAAGGTGCGCCTCCAGCCGTCCGACGGCATCAACATGAGCGCCATCAGCTCCGCCGGCTCGGGCGAGAACATCGCGCTCCTGCGCGACGGTGAGGCCCACTTCGCCATTCTCCAGGGCCTGTTCGGCGCCTACGCCCGCAACGGCTCCGGCCCGCTCGAGGGCGAGGGGCCGCAGGAGAACCTCTACTCCATCGCCCAGCTCTGGCCGAACGTCGAGCACTTCGTGGTGCGCTCGGACTTCGTGGAGACCGGCACCATCGCCGACATGGAGAACCTCGAGGGCGAGACCGTCTCCCTCGGCGCGCGCAACTCCGGCACGATCGATTCCAACAGGACCATCCTCGGCAACCTCGGCTTCGACATCGAGGAGGACTTCGACCTCGCGTTCATGGGCTACGGCCCGTCCGCCGAAGCGCTCCAGAACGGCTCCGTCGCGGGCATGTCGACGCCGGCCGGCCCGCCGGTCTCGGCAGTCGCCTCGGCCTTCGCCAACATGGGCGACGAGATCGCGCTCCTCTCCTTCACCGACGAGCAGATCACGACGGCGAACGGCGCGTTCGAGGACCTGTGGACGCCCTTCACCATCACGGCAGGGACCTATCCGAGCGTCGACGAGGACGTCGTCACCATCGGCCAGCCGAACTTCCTTGCCGTCGACGCCTCCGTGCCGGAGGAGACCGTCTACAAGATCACCAAGACCATCTATGAGAACCTGCCGTTCCTGCAGGGCATCCACCCGGCCACCAACGCCATGAGCCTCGAGACGGCGCTCGCAGGCCTGCCGCTCCCGCTGCATCCCGGCGCCCTGCGCTACTTCGAGGAGGCGGGCCTCGAGATCCCCGACCGCCTGCGGCCGTAAGGGCCGGCCGGCGGATCGGTCGACCGGACGGGCAGCGCCTCGCCAGAGGGCGCGCACCGTTCCTGGCGGCGGCTCCGGCCGCCTCCTTTTTCTTGGGTGGATTTCTTGGGTGGACTTGCGCTGCCGCCCGCCGCCCCCGCCCGTGGGACGGCCCCTGTGCGGCAGCTTCGGCGACGGCGACGGCATGGCGACGGCGATGGCGACGAAAAGGGGGCCACGATGACGGACGCGAGCGCGACGGAGGTCGCAGAGCCTGCCGGGCTGCGGCGGACCGACGTCTCCGACGCCCTCTCGTGGGTCTACTTCGGGACGGCGATCCTCGTCTCCCTGTTCCACGTCACCGCCAACACGCTCGGAACGCCGATCCAGGACGCGCTGCTGGCGCTTGGGGCCGAGGTCCCTCCCCTCGCCCCCGTCCTCAGGCCCCTCGGCCTCTGGTTCGGCGACCTCGCGACGCTCTCCACGCTCACCCTGTGCGCGGTCCACTTCGCGGGGTTCGCGATCCTGTGCACCCTGCGCCACCCGCTTGCCCATCCCGCCGGGCACGGTGCGCGGCGGGCCGTCCTCGTCTTCGACGTCCTCCTCGGGCTTGCCGTCGCCGCCTCTGCGCTGGGGCTCGCGGCGTCTGAGGACGCCATCTACCAGCGCGGCGTGCGCCTCTCGGCGCTCGAATGGGCGATGGCCGCCATCGTCATCGCGGGCGCCATCGAATGCGCGCGTCGCACCACGGGATGGATCATCCCCGTCCTGATCGTCGTCACCATCACCTACCCGACCGTCTGGGGCGCCGAGATCTCCGGCGTGTTCCGCTTCGTAGGCCTGTCGGTGGAGACGGTGGTGTTCAGGTCCATCTTCTCCGACGAGGGGATGTTCGGCAACATCGGGCGCATCTCGGCGACATTCGTCTTCATGTTCATCCTGTTCGGCGCCTTCCTCGTGCGCTCGGGGGCGGGCGAGTTCATCGTCGACCTCGCGCGCGCCTTCGCCGGGCGCCTCACCGGCGGTCCGGGCTTCGTCGCCGTGTTCGCGTCGGGCCTCACGGGCACCATCTCGGGCTCGGCCATCGCCAACACCGTCTCCACGGGCGTCATCACCATTCCCCTCATGAAGCGCTGCGGCTTCCCGCCGCGCTTTGCCGCGGGGGTGGAGGCGGCGGCCTCCACCGGCGGCCAGCTGATGCCCCCCATCATGGGCGCGGGCGCCTTCGTGATGGCGAGCTACACGCAGATCTCCTACCTCGACATCGTCGCCGTCGCCCTCGCCCCGGCGCTCGTCTACTTCTTCTCCGTCGCCCTCTTCGTGCGCATCGAGGCGAAGCGCTCGGGGGTCGTCGGCAGCGACGACGGCGAGCGCGTCGTCGACGTCCTGAAGCGCGGCGGGCCGTCCTTCCTCATCCCCGTCGCGGTTCTGGTCGGCCTTCTCGTGGCCGGCTTCACGCCCACCTACGCCGCCGGCTTCGCGATCCTGTCGTGCATCGCCGCCTCCTGGCTCACGCCGCGGCGCATGGGACCGAAGGCCGTGCTCGAGGCGCTCGTCCTCGGCGCGAACAACATGATCACGACGGCCGTCCTCCTCATCGCCATCGGTCTCATGGTGAACGTCATCGCGATGACGGGGATCGGCAACACGTTCTCGCTGATGATCGAGGGCTGGTCGGGCGGCAACCTCCTCCTCGCCATCACCCTCATCGCCCTCGCCTCCCTCGTCCTCGGCATGGGCCTTCCGGTGACGGCGGCCTACATCGTCCTCGCCACGCTCTCGGCGCCGGCCCTCCAGCAGCTCATCCTCGCCAACGTCCTGTCGCCGGAGACCATCGACGCGAACATGATCGCCGCGATGGTGGCGGGCACCGTGCCGGAGGACGTGCGCCCCTTCTTCCTCCTCGCCGATCCGACGGCGCTGACGGCCCTCTCGGGGCCGATGGCCGAGGACGCCGCGCGCGCGCTCTACGCGAGCCTGCCGCCGATGGTGCTCGACCAGATCCACACGGCGGCGCGGCAGGGGCTCGATCCGGCCGTCATCGTCGGCGCCCTCCTCTCGGCGCACATGATCATCTTCTGGCTGAGCCAGGATTCCAACGTGACGCCGCCTGTCTGCCTCACCGCCTTCGCGGCGGCGGCGATCGCCAAGACGCCGCCCATGTCGACGGGCCTCGTCGCCTGGAAGCTCGCCAAGGGCCTCTACCTGATGCCGATCCTCTTCGCCTACACGCCCTTCCTCACGGGCTCGCCCCAGGAGGTGGCGGCGATCTTCGTCGTCGCAGTCGTCGGCGTCGCGGCGCTCGGAGTCGCCATCGAGGGCCATTTCGAGGCGCCGGTTCCCTGGTACGCCCGCCTCGGCCTGGTGGCGGCGGGCGTCGCGCTGCTGTGGCCTGGGGAGTGGCTCCTCAATCTCGCGGCGGGGGCGGGCGGGCTCGCGATCCTCGCGCTCAACGTCATGGCGGCGCGACGAAACGGGCGCACAGGCGATGCGGCGCCGCAGCGAATGGCATGACGTTGTCGCGCCCCCCTTCCTCCGATTGAAGCGGCCCGGCGGGTGTGGTTGAACGAAGCGGCTCTCAGGAGGACACGATGCCCATCGTCAACCGCTTCCACGACCTCGCCGAGGAGATCACAGCCTGGCGCCGGGACTTTCACGAGCATCCCGAGCTCGGCTACGACGTGGAGCGCACCGCCGGCATCGTCGAGGCGAAGCTGAGGGAGTTCGGCTGCGACGATGTGGTGACGGGGATCGGGCGCACGGGCGTCGTCGGAGTCATCCGCGGGCGCGGGCCTGGCGCCACCATCGGCCTGCGCGCCGACATGGACGCCCTGCCGATCCTCGAGGAGACCGGCCGCCCCTGGGCCTCCAGGACGCCCGGCAAGATGCACGCCTGCGGCCACGACGGCCACACCGCGATGCTCCTCGGCGCGGCGAAGTACCTCGCCGAGACGCGCAACTTCTCCGGCACGGTCGTCGTCATCTTCCAGCCCGCCGAGGAGGGCGGCGCGGGCGGCAAGGCGATGGTGGACGACGGCGTCCTCGACCGCTGGAACGTCGCCCGCGTGTTCGGCATGCACAACTATCCCGGCGCGCCCGTCGGCACCTTCCACATCCGCCCCGGCCCCATCATGGCCTCGGCGGACCTCGTGCGCATCGTGGTGGAGGGCGTCGCCGGCCACGCCGCGCGGCCGCACCTGGCGGCCGATCCCATCGTCGCCGCCTCCGCCATCGTCATGGCCGCGCAGACCATCGTGTCGCGCAGCGCCGACCCGCTCGAGGCGGCCGTCGTCTCCATCTGCAAGGTGGACGCGGGGACGACCTTCAACATCATTCCCTCCCGCGCCGAGCTCCTCGGCACGGTGCGCACCCTGAAGCCCGAGCTGCGCGACCTCGTGGAGGCGCGCCTCGCCGCCATCGTCGAGCACGTCGGTGCGGCCCACGGCGTCAAGGCGCGGCTCGAGTACAAGCGCAACTATCCGGTCACCGTGAACGACGAGGCTGAGGCCTCGTTCGCCGCCGACGTCGCCGCCCGCGTGGTGGGCGAGTCGAACGTCGACCGTGACGTGGTGCCGACCATGGGCGGGGAGGACTTCTCGTTCATGTTGAACGCGCGGCCGGGCGCATTCATCTTCGCTGGTGTGGGGGAGAACGTCGCGAACCTCCACAACGAGAAGTACGACTTCAACGACGAGCTGATCCCCGTCGGCTGCTCCTACTGGGCGACGCTGGTGGAGACTGCCCTGCCGCGCGCCGCCTGAGCGCGCTGGCGGCACGGGGTGGATGGAGACCATGGAAACCGTCAAGTTCACGCGGATGGCCGAAGGAGACAGGGCCGACTACGTCTTCCTCGAGGAGCACGAGAGGAAGGCCGCATCCCGCGTCGGAGCGCGGCTCATCGAGGCGCTGCACGACCTCGACGAGGCCGAATCGGCCTACAAAGTCTCGCGAATGGAGCACTCTCTCCAGTGCGCGACGCGGGCGTGGCGTGACGGGGCGGATTCGGACTGGATCGTCACCGCCCTCCTCCACGACCTCGGCGACCTCTACGCGCCCTACAATCATGACGAGTATGCCGCCGCCGTCCTCAGGCCCTACGTGCGCGAGCAGTGCACCTGGGTGGTGTCGAACCACGGCCTCTTCCAGCGCTACTACTACGCGCACCATTTCGGCGGGAACCGCGAGGTGCGCCGCCGGCACGAGGGGCACCCCTACTACGACGACTGCGTGCAGTTCTGCGAGCGGTGGGACCAGGTGAGCTTCGATCCCGAATACCAGAGCCTGCCGCTCGACCACTTCCGCCCCATCGTGGACGAGGTCTTCTCCCGCGACCCCTACTCGCCGCAGGTTATCGCGGCGGGCGTGCGTCGGCCCCTCCTCGACAAGGCCGAGGCGGCTCGCCGCAAGGCCGCCGGCTGACCCCCCGGCCCAGCGCGCCGGAGCGCCGTCGGCCATCGCCCGGCGAGCGCGTGGTGCGGCCGCATCGAGCCGCGGCCGGCGGTCGTCGGCGGGGCAGGCCTCCGCCGCTAGGCCGCTAGGAAGGCGGCCTCACTCAGCGGGCCTCGCGCATCGCTTCGGGCACGGGCGCGGGCCGCATCCACAGGCCCTTCGGACAGGCGTCGTCCCCCGTCGGGCGGACGATCTCGAGGAGGTGGGCGATGTCCTTCATCGCCACCTTGAGATGCGCCGCCTTCTTCCGGCGGACGAGCTCCTTGTTCATGTAGGCGTCGAACGTGAGCTGCTGGACGTCCTTGTCCTCGCACATGGTCACGAAGCGCTCGCGCCGCTTGTCGTTGCCGTACCAGAACCACTGGAGGACGCCGAGCGCCATGAAAACCTTGCCGTGGGTCTTCATGTAGCGCTTGCGCACCGCAGCGAGATGCTTCCTCGCCTCGCCGGTCGCGAGCGCCTCGGCGACGCCGTCGGCCGCCATCTCGCCGCAGTGCATCGCATAGTAGATGCCCTCGCCCGAGCACGGCGCGACGACGCCCGCCGCATCGCCGACGACGATGACGTCCTTGCCGTTGTCCCACTTCTTCAGGGGCTTCAGCGGGATGGGGGCGCCTTCCGTGCGCACGGTCCGGCAGCCGTCGAGCCGCTGCTTCTCCCTGAGCTCGCGGACCGCTCCGCGCAGGGAAAAGCCCTTGTGGGCGGAGCCGACGCCGATGGACGCGGTCTTCCCGTGGGGGAACACCCAGGCGTAGAAGTCCGGCGAGAGCTTGCCCTGGTAGTAGACCTCGCAGCGCTTGCCGTCGAAGGTCTCGCCGTCATCGGGCGCCTCGATGATCTCGTGGTAGGCGAAGACGGACTTCGTCATCGCGCCGTTGAGGGCCTGCTTGGCGACGGCCGAGCGCGCGCCGTCGGCGCCGATCACCATGCGGGCGAGGACGCGGTGCTCCTCGCCGTCCTTCGTCGTGTAGACGATGACCGGCCGGCCGTCGTCCGCGCGGGCGAGCTCCCTGAAGGTGCCCGTGCGCCTGTGCGCGCCCTTCTCGGCGGCGCGCGCCCGCAGGAATTCGTCGAACTCCTCGCGGTTGACCATCCCGACGTAGCCGTTCTCGATGGGGATGTCGACGAAGCGGTCCGTGGGGGAGACCATGCGCGCCTCGTTGATGTGGGCGCACAGGAGCTCGTCCGGGATCTCGTAGTCGCGCACGAGGCGGGGCGGGATCGCACCGCCGCAGGGCTTGATGCGTCCTGCCCGGTCGAGGAGCATCACCGAGTATCCCTTCTCGGCGAGCTTCTCAGCTGCGGTGGCCCCCGCGGGCCCACCGCCGACGACGACGACGTCGAAGAGGTCTTTGCTCATGGGTTCGCTCATGCTGGCACGGGGGTGGGCTCCGGCAGGGCCGGGCTTCGGGAGATTCGAAGCGCGAGGAGCGCTGCGAGGAGGAAGAGGGTCGCCTCGACGGCGAACACTGTGGCGTAGGCCGCAGGCTCCGTGACGACGGCGCGCAGCACGTCGAGCGCGAGGGCACCCGCGAACATGCCGAGCCCGAAGCCCGCCGCCTGGGCGAGACCGAAGAGGCCCATGCGCGAGCCCTCCCGCCGCTCCCGCCCCGCCCCGGCGAGGGAGAGGATGGAGGCGAGAGCCGCGCCGGCGAACACGCCGTTGGCGACGCCGTAGACGGCGATGATGGCGCGCAGCGGCCAGTCGGGCGCGAAGAAGGCGCCGAGGGCGAGCGCGCCGAGGCAGAGCGCCGAGCCGACGCAGCCGAGGATCGCGAGCCCCACCACCCCCTGCGCCCGCCCGCGCAGGAGCCGTCCCGCCACGGCCGCCGTGATGAGGCCGACGAGGATCCCGGTCCGGTGGAACGATGCGAGCGTGGTCGATTCGCCCACCGTGTAGCCGAAGATGGCCGCCGAGAACGGCTCCATCACCAGCTCCTGCATGTTGAAGGCGAACATGGAGGCGAAGACGAAGATGGTGAATGTGCGCGCGGCCGGCTCCCTCAGGATCTCGCCGAAGGCGGCGCGCATGGCCGCGACCGAGCCGGCGCTCCTGTGCCTTTCGGGCGGCGGCAGGAGCGCCGCGCGCCGCTCGATGCCCCAGAGGCCGATGGTCCCGAGCGCGAGGGCGACGAGGGAGATGACGATCGCCACCTCCACCAGCCGGTCGTAGGAGAAGGGGTCGAGGGCGGCGCCCGCGAGGGCTGCCGTGACGGCGAGCCCGGCGATCATGAGGAGCCAGACGATGGTGGCGGCCGGCGCCCGGCGCTCGGGCGCGACCACCATCGCGATCAGCGCGAAGAGGAGCGTTCCCGCCGCCCCCACACCCACACCGACGAGGACGTAGGAGCCGAAGGCCGCCGCGAAGCCGAGCGCGACGTCGTCTGCCATCAGGGAGACGGACATGGCGGCGAGCACCCCGGCGATGCCGAGGACGGCGAGCCCACCGACGATCCATGGCGTGCGCAGCCCCATAACGTCGGAGCGATAGCCGAACGCGAGGCGGGAGAGCTGTGCGGCATAGTAGGCCCCGATGAGGACGCCCGGGGCCATGGCGAGGAGCGAGAGCTCCTCGATCATGAGGCGCGGCAGGGTGGTGATGGGCAGCACCGTCACGGACACGATGGCCGCCTGGACGAGGCCGAAGCGGACGATCGTGAACCAGGCGAGCGCAGCGCTCACGAGGGGATCCCGGCGGCAGCGCAGGCAGCGCCGACGCAGGCCGCCACGGGCTCGGCGTCCGCCCGGTTCCCGAGGGCAACGGCGCACACCATCATGCCCCAGACATAAAGCGTGGTGCCGGTGGCGTTGTACCAGGCGGCGCGGCCCTTCGGGTCGTCGATGAGTGTCTTCATGAGAAAGACCTGGATGGCGAGGAGCGCCGTCACGATGGCGGCCGCGACCAGCATCCCCCACGCGAGGAGGAGGACGATCACGACCGCCTGGCTCCCGCCCATGACGGCGACCGCGAGGGCCGCCGCACGGTCGGCGCCGAGGCGCGCGGGGAGCGAGCGCACGCCCGACTTGAGGTCGCCCTCGATGGATTTGAAGTCGTTCAGCGTCATGATGCCGTGGGCGCCGACGGAGTAGAGGACGGCGAGCGCGACGATCTGCGCGTCCGGAAAGGCGCCGAGCATGACGGCCGCGCCCGTGAACCAGGGAAGGCCCTCGTAGGAGAGGCCGACCGCGGCGTTGCCGACCCACCCGTCCCGCTTCAGGCGGAAGGGCGGCATCGAGTACATCCAGGCGAGCACGAGGCCGAGGCAGGTGGCCGCGAATCCGATGGGCCCGAGGATGGTGGCGACGGCGAGGGAGAGCCCCGTCCACAGGAGCGCCACGTAGAGCCCCCATCGGCCGGGGAGGCGGCCGGACGGGATCGGCCGGTGCGGCTCGTTGATGGCGTCGACGTGCCTGTCGTACCAGTCGTTGGCGGCCTGCGAGGCGGCGCACACGAGGGGGCCGGTGAGGAGGAGGCCGGCCGCCAGGATCACGGGATCGACAGGCGCGCCGGACGAGACGACGCCGCAGGCGAACGCCCACATGGGCGCGAACCATGTGATGGGCTTGAGCAGCTCCAGCACCACCCTCGGCCGCGGAAGTCCGGACGAACCACGGGGATCGACAGATGTGACAGTCACAGGCGTCAACTCCAGTTGACGCACTCTAGCACGTCCGTCCCGCCGGTCGACCCCTTTCGCAGCGTCAAGATGGTCGCATGTTCCCGCTTTGGCGAGGGTCTCCGCCGCGCGCCCTGCGGCGGAGGGTGCGGCGAAAAAACTCGCATTAGAAGAGCTTCAGACTGGAAACCTTCTCACCTTTGATGTATTCTAATCTCCGCAAGGGCCGGCGCCCGCCCGTTCGGATCGGGGACAGGCGCGCTCGGCGAAGGATCCCCGCGGGGCGACCCACGGGAACAAGGAGACAGACAATGGCAAAGACCATCATCAACGGACTGACCCGCCGCCAGTTCGTCGGCACGACGCTGACCGCAGCGGCCGGCCTCGCGTTCGTCGGCACCGCCGCCCAGGCCCAGGCGCTGGAGAAGGCCGCCGTCCAGTACCAGGAGGGGCCGAACGGCGACCAGCGCTGCGACAACTGCGTCTTCTGGATTCCGGACGACAACGATGACGGCATCGGCGGCTGCACGATGGTCCAGGGCGAGATCCTCCCCGAGGCCTGGTGCGCCATCTGGGCGCCCGCGGCCTGACCGAAGTCCGCCGGACCGGCACTGGAAGGCCCGCCCCCTCGGCGGGCCTTTTCCTTTGGGCGACAAGGTTTCTTTTCCTTGCCCATCTTCGCCCCACACGCCGCCACCTTCGCCCTCCACCGTTGACTTCCTCGGGAACGCGTCGTCGCCGCACAGCGTTGGCGATTCGTTCCGCGGAACGAAAACGGTCCGGCGCCCCGCGATGGTCGCGCGAGTGGCCGGCGTGAGTGGAGGGGGGAGATGCCGAAGGGCAGTGACGGCCGGCACGGGCCTCAGATCAAGGACGACGAGACCTACGAGGCGCTGCGCGACAAGGGCGCCAGCAAGGAGAAGGCGGCGCGAATCGCCAACGCACGCGCGGCGGGACGCGACGTGTCGAGGAAGGGCGGCAAGGCCCCGTCCTACGACGACTGGACGAAGGACCGCCTCTACGAGCGCGCTCGCGAGATCGGCATCGAGGGCCGCTCGCGCATGGACAAGGCAGCGCTGATCCACGCGCTGAGGCACCATTGACCCGCACGCTCGTGGTCGCCTGACAGGTCCCGGCGCGCCCCAAGGGTCCCGCGGGTCGCGCCGGGACCGCCTCGTTCGTGTCGAAGCGCGCCGCCGCGAGAGGGCCGCCGCGAGAGGGCGGACCGGATCCCGCGGGCGCGGCTCAGCGGCTCTCCGGCAGGGCGTGGCGCTGGAGGAGGGGAAGCTGTGACAGGGCGAACAGCATCGTCAGCGGCATCGTCCCGAACACCTTGAAGGCGACCCAGAAGTCCGTCGAGAAGCCGCGCCAGACGATCTCGTTGAGGACCGCGAGGAACACGAAGAAGAGCCCCCAGCGCAGCGTGAGCTTGCGCCAGCCCTCCTCGTCGAGCTGGAGGACGTGCTCGAACACGAGGCCGAGCAGCGCCTTCTTGAACACGAACAGCCCGCCGAGAAGGACGCTCGCGAATAGCGCGTTCACGATGGTCGGCTTCAGCTTGATGAAGAGCTCGTCCTGAAGGTAGAGGGTCAGCCCGCCGAACACGATGACGATGACCCCCGACACAAGGGGCATCACCGGCATGCGGCGGTAGAGCGCCAGCGAGATGGAGAGCGCGAGGATGGTCGCCGCCATGAAGGCGGCCGTGGCGGCCATGATCGGCACGTCCTTCTCGGGGACGCCCTGAAGGAACGGCAGGCGCCCCAGATCCCAGGCTTGAGCCCGCGCGTTGACGAGGAAGAACGTCACGAGGGGTCCGAGCTCGAGCGCGAGCTTCAGGATGCTGCCTTCCTGTCGTGCCGCCATCGCTCTCCCCTTCCCTCGCGTCCCCGTCCCGGCCCACCTGTTGCCGGGCGGTCCCGTCGACTCAGATAATGTCGATGCTGCAGTCTTCAGGAGCGCTTGCGGGCGCTTCCCTTCGGGTGTCTACACGGGGACGAGGCTCGTCGTACAGGACCGGTCGATGGACCAAACCGCCCCAACCTCCCGGCGTTCCGACGCCCGCATACGAGACCATGCGCCGCAGGAGCCCGCGCCGGCCGGGCTGTGCGTGCGCGGGCTCGCCAAGACCTATGGCCGCCGCGCCGTCGTGAGGGACGTTTCGCTCGCCGTGCGCCGGGGCGAGACCGTCGGCCTCCTCGGCCCGAACGGCGCGGGCAAGACCACCGTCTTCTACATGATCACCGGCCTGATCCGCCCCGATGCCGGGTCGATCACCCTCGACGGGTTCGACGTCACCCACCTTCCCATGTACCGGCGGGCGCGGCTCGGCATCGGCTATCTCGCGCAGGAGGCGTCCATCTTCCGCGGCCTCACCGTGGCGCAGAACGTCATGGCGGTGCTCGAGCTCGTGGAGTCGAGCCGGGCGCGGCGGCGTGAGGCGCTCGGCGAGCTCCTCGAGGAGTTCGGCCTCACGCGGCTCGCCGACGCGCGCGCAACGTCCCTTTCGGGCGGCGAGCGGCGCCGCGTCGAGATCGCGCGGGCGCTCGCCTCCAAGCCGGACTTCATGCTGCTCGACGAGCCATTCGCCGGCGTCGACCCCATCGCTGTCGCCGACATCCAGGCGCTGGTGCGCCACCTCACCACGCGCGGCATCGGCGTCCTCATCACGGACCACAACGTGCGCGAGACGCTCGGCCTCATCGACCGGGCGACCATCATCGCCGACGGCGCCGTGCTGACGGAAGGGACCCCTTCCGAGATCGTCGCCGACCCCGACGTGCGGCGCCTCTACCTCGGTGAACGATTCCGGCTTTGACTCGGCCGTTGAACCGTTTAATCAAGCGAGATGCAAGGAACAGGCCAACGGACCAGCACCTCGTGACACTCTTCCTCAGGCTCGTCCAGACCCAGCGCCAGACACTGGCGATGACGCCGCAGCTGATGCAGGCCATCAAGCTGCTGCAGATGTCGAACCTCGAGCTGGAGGCGGCCGTCCGCGAGGAGGTGGACAAGAATCCTCTGCTCACCCTCGCCCCGCGCGCCGACGGCCGCGTAGCGCCTCGCCGGGAGGGCATGTCGGAGCTGTCGGGCCTCGACCCGTTCGCCACCGTCGCGGCCCGCACGACGCTCGCCGAGCACGCCACCCGCGAGATGGCCGCCCTCGGCCTCACCCGGACCGAGCGGCGGATCGCGGACTGGCTCGTGGGCTCGCTCGAGGACGACGGGCGCCTCGCCGAGGACGCGGTGGAAGGCGCCGTCGTCCACCTCGGTGCCGCCAGGGCGGAGGTGGAGGCCGTCCTCGCCCGCCTCCAGACCCTCGCCCCCGCCGGAATCTTCGCCCGCTCCCTGCCGGAGTGCCTCGCCCTTCAGCTTGCGGACCGCGGATCGCTCACCCGCCTCGCGCGGGCCGTCCTCGACAATCTCCAGCTCGTCGCCAAGCGCGACGTGCGCCGCCTCGCCGAGGCCTGCGGCGCCGACGAGGAGGACGTCCTCGACGTCCTCGCCGAGATCCGCGCCCTCGACCCGCGCCCCGGCCTCCAGTTCGACCCGACGCCGGTCCAGCCCATCGAGCCCGACGTCGTCGTCCGCCCGCGCGCCGCCGGCGGCTTCGTGGTGGTGCTCGACACGACGCGCCTGCCGCGGGTGCTCGTCGACGCCGACTATCACGCCGAGATCGCCGCCACGGGGGACAACGCAGCCCTCTCCTTCGCCAACCAGTGCCTGCGCTCGGCCCACTGGCTGACCCGCAGCCTCGACCAGCGCGCGCGGACGATCGTCAAGGTTGCAAGCGCCATAGTGTCGCGGCAGCGCGCCTTCTTCGAGGGGAAGGCGGAGCACGTGGCGCCCCTCACCCTGCGGGAGGTGGCCGAGGACATCGGCATGCACGAATCGACCGTGAGCCGCGTCGTCTCCAACAAGGCGCTGTCCTCACCGCGCGGGGTCTTCCCGTTCCGCGCCTTCTTCGCGGTCGCCATCGATTCGGCGGAAGGCACCGTCTCGGCGGACGCCGTGCGCGCCCAGATCAGGCGCATCGTGGACGCCGAGACCGCGGGCTCGGTGCGCTCCGACGACGAGATCGTGAAGACCCTGAAGGCCTCCGGCATCGTCATCGCCCGCCGCACGGTGGCCAAGTATCGCGAGGCGATGAACATTCCCTCCTCCGTGGAGCGGCGCCGCATGGCCCGCCAGACCCCCTCCGAGGGCCGCCCCCGGCGTTGACAGGGCCGCCGGCCGCCGCCTAGAAGCGCGCGCCGTCGGCAACCGCAACACGAAACTGAGCCAAGGCTTCCCTGCCCCTTCGCGATCGACGCGCCGCGCTTCTCGCCCGTTCCAGACCGCTCTATGCTGCCCTAACTGCCCAGCCGGCGGGGCCGCTCGCGCGAGGGCGGCGGGACATCGGGGTCGCCGCGCGACGGGATCCGCTTCGGCGCGGTGCTTGAGATCGGAGTGAGACCGCTATGTCTTTGACAATCGCCGGAAAGCACATGGACGTGGGGGACGCCCTGCGCCAGCGAATCGAGGAACGGATCGCCGCGTCGGCGACCAAGTACTTCGACGGCAATACATCCGGTCAGGTCACGATGGAGAAGTCCGGCGCGGGCTTCGAGGCGGACGTCACGCTCCATCTCGACACGGGCGTCGTCCTCAGGACGTCCGCCACGGCAGGCGACGCGATCCACGCCTTCGAGCTCGCGGCCGAGCGCATCGACAAGCGCCTGCGCCGCTACAAGCGCCGCCTCAAGGCGCACCACAACCACCACGACAGGGCGATGACCGAGGAGGCGGCGCCAGCCACTCAGTTCGTCATCGCGACGCCCGACGAGGACGAGGAGCTTCCCGCCAACTACGCGCCCCTCGTGGTCGCCGAGACGCCGACGAAGATCCGCACCATGACCGTCGGCATGGCCGTCCTCGACCTCGACCTGCACGAGGCGCCGGTCCTCATGTTCCGCAACGCCGCGAACGGGACGATCAACGTGGTCTTCCGCCGGGAGGACGGGAACGTCGGGTGGATCGACCCCTCGCTCGCCCCCCAGACCGAGCCCAAACCTGCGGCCAACACCGCAGGCGACGGCGCCCCCACCCGCGCGGCGGAGTGAGGCGGATGGACATGGGCACCCTTCTCCCCCGCGAGGCCGTGGTCCCCGGGCTCGACGTGCATTCCAAGAAGCACGCGATCCAGGAGATCGCCGCCGTCGCAGCCCGGCAGACGGGGGTGCCCGAAAGGGAGGTGTTCGACACGCTCCTCCAGCGCGAGAGGCTCGGCTCGACGGGGGTCGGCAACGGCATCGCGATCCCCCACGGCAAGCTCGTGGGGCTCGACCACCTCGCGGGCTTCTTCTTCCGCCTCGCCGAGCCCATCGACTTCGAGGCCCTCGACGACCAGCCGGTGGACCTCGTCTTCGCCCTCCTCGCGCCGGAGGACGCCGGCGCCGACCACCTGAAGGCCCTCGCCAGGATCGCCCGCGTCCTGCGCTCCCCCGGCGTCGCCGAGGAGCTGCGCAGAGCCGCCGGCGCCCGCGACATCCACGACCTACTGACCCGCGCCCCCGCGACGGCGCACTGAGCGGGCGCCACGGCGACGAACCCCGCCGTGGCGGCGGTCGCCGGCCGCACGGCGACACCTTCCGCCGCAGACACGGGCGACAGCGTCCGCGACGGGCCGGATCGGCCCCGCCTTACGGGCGGCACCGGCCGCCGTCCCTCGCACCCTTGCGTCCTCGCCGACGGCGGGGATGCGCGCCTCGAGCGCCGCTTCGGCGGCGCCCCCCTCGCCCTGGTCCACCGGGTGGCCGGCTGAGCCGTCGTCCTCGGCGTCAGCCTCGACCGACGGCAGCGGCGGGGCTCGCCGAGAAGAGGCCGTCCCCGAGCCGCACGAGCTCGTCCCGCCACGCGAGCGTCGCGAGCCAGCGCTGCGGTATGGACGAGGCGCCGTGAATGGCCCCGGCGAGCTGGCCCGTGACCGCGCCCACCGTATCGGCGTCGTGGCCGAGGTTCACCGCGAGCACCACGGCGTCCTCGAAGGTCTTCGTCCGCCCGACGCACCAGAGCGCCGCCTCGAGGGTGTGCACCACGTAGCCGGACGAGGAGATCTCGTCCCGCTCCTTCCCGCGCCAGCCGCCGGCGGCCACGGCGGCCACCTCCGGATGCGCGTCGAGCGCGCGCGGGGCGAGCGGGTCGCCGCGGGCGAAGGCCTCGTGCAGGATCTGCGCAAAGAATGTGCAGGCGTCGACGGACTGGGGCGCACCGTGGGTGAGGCGGCTCGAGAGGGCCGCCAGGCGGTGCGCCTCCGCGGCGTCGTCGAAGGTGGCGACGGCGACCGGCGCGAGGCGCATCAGCGCCCCGTTGCCGGCCTCCCCCGCGTCGGTGGACCCGGCCAGCACTTCGCCGGTCGCCTCGAACCGGGCGAGGCTGCGCGCCGTGGTGTTGCCGATGTCGAAGCAGGTGCCCGTGCAGGAATGCTCGCCGTGCCGCCACCAGGCGAGGAACCCGTCCATCACGTCCCGCGCGTCGAACCTGCCGCGCGAAAGGAGGCTGCGTGCGAGCGCGACGGCCATCGCCGTGTCGTCGGTCCACGCCCCCGCCGGAAGGCGGAAGGGGCCGTCGCCCGTGATCTCGGCATGATGGGGGCGCGAATCGCGGCGGGTGAACTCGAGCGTCGTTCCGAGAGCGTCGCCGACGGCAAGGCCGAGGAAGGCGCCGAGCGCCCGGTCGGCGACGCCTCTTCGCGGGGGGTGGAGGACGGGAGAGTCGTTCACGAGAGGATGCCCGGATTTCGTCTCGAGGCAAGAATGCGTCATCATTTCGCCGCAGTCGAGCGCCTTCCGGCCATCCTCGCGCGGGCGCTCGCGAGGAGGTCCCGGCGCCGCCCGTGTCCGGCGCCCGGCATGCCGCCCCTTCCGAATGCCTCCGGCGGTCAGTATGTAACGGGTTCGTCATGACAAGACCGGGAGACCGACGGTGGCGCGCACGCTCTACGACAAGATCTGGGACGATCACCTGGTCGAGGTGGCGGACGACGGCACGGCGCTCCTCTACATCGACCGCCATCTCGTCCACGAGGTGACGAGCCCTCAGGCCTTCGAGGGCCTGCGCCTCGCCGGACGCCGCGTGCGCGCGCCCCACCGCACCCTCGCGGTGGTCGACCACAACGTGCCGACCACAGACCGATCCGCCGGCATCGACGATCCCGAATCGGCCCTCCAGGTGGAGACGCTGGCGACGAACGCGGCGGACTTCGGCATCGAGTACTACGACGAGCGCGACCTCAGGCAGGGTATCGTCCACATCGTCGGCCCCGAGCAGGGCTTCACCCTGCCGGGCATGACCATCGTGTGCGGCGACAGCCACACGTCCACCCACGGCGCGTTCGGCGCCCTCGCCCACGGCATCGGCACGTCCGAGGTGGAGCACGTCCTCGCGACGCAGACCCTCGTCACCCGCAAGGGCAAGAACATGCGCGTCTCGGTGGAAGGCGTCGCGCCGGACTGGCTGACGGCGAAGGACATCGTCCTGTCCATCATCGGCCACATCGGGACGGCCGGCGGCACCGGCTCCGTCATCGAGTACGCGGGCTCGGCGATCCGCGCGCTCTCGATGGAGGGCCGGATGACGGTCTGCAACATGTCCATCGAGGCGGGCGCGCGCGCGGGCATGGTCGCGCCGGACGACAAGACATTCGCCTACATAGAGGGGCGGCCGAAGGCGCCGAAGGGCGAGGCGTTCGAGCAGGCCGTCGCCTACTGGAAGACGCTTCCCTCAGACGAGGACGCCGTCTTCGACAGGGAGGTGACGCTCGACGCGGCGAACCTTCCGCCCGTCGTCACATGGGGTACGTCGCCGGAGGCCGTCGTCTCCATCGAGGGGACCGTTCCGGACCCCGCCGAGGTCACCGATCCCGCCAAGCGGCGCGCCATGGAGCGGGCACTCGCCTACATGGGCCTGACGCCCGGCACGCCCATGACGCAGATCCCCGTGGACAAGGTCTTCATCGGCTCGTGCACCAACGGGCGGATCGAGGACCTGCGTGCCGTCGCCGACGTCGTGCGCGGCCACCGCGTCGCCGACGGCGTCTCGGCGATGATCGTGCCGGGCTCGGGGCTCGTGAAGAAGCAGGCCGAGGAGGAGGGCATCGACAAGGTGCTCGTCGCCGCCGGCTTCGAGTGGCGCGAGCCGGGCTGCTCCATGTGTCTCGGCATGAACGCCGACCGCCTGAGGCCCGAGGAGCGCTGCGCCTCCACGTCGAACCGCAACTTCGAGGGGCGCCAGGGCTTCCGCGGCCGCACCCACCTCGTCTCGCCTGCGATGGCCGCCGCCGCCGCCGTCGCTGGCCGCTTCGTGGACGTGCGCAGGTTCCGCTGATGCCACGACGCGGCGCCGGGAGGAGGCCGGGTGCCGCCTCCCGGCCTCCCTCTCAGTCGCGCGCCGCGCCGCCGTCGGGGCCGCCCCCTGCCGGATCGAGGGGATCGGAGAGCTCCTCGATCAGGGCTTCCGGGTCGTAGTGCGACCGGCTTCCGGGGCGGAAGCCGATGGCGAGCGCGAGGCCGATGAGGGCGAACGGCACCGTCCCGAGCGCCGCCACGAAGTCGTCCCACGCGAAGATCGAGATCGCCACCAGCGAGACCGCCGCGATCGCGAGCCCGACCACGAAGAGCATCCAGCGAAACGCCTCGCTCTCGCCGCGGACGAACTCCACCTCCCGGAAGCGGGGGCGCAGCGCCTCGTGGAGCGCCACCACCAGGCGGCGGAACGCCTCGCCGTTGTCGGCATACTCCCCCTGCCCCGACGCCTTCTGCGAGCCGAACGCGATCTCGCGCCCCTTCGCGCGCACGCGGCAGACGGCCTGCTCGGCTGTTCCCGCGGTCTCCATGCCGAAGCGCACCCGCGTCACGGCGGACAGCGGAATCGACACGGCCCGCTTGCCGCGTCGCACCTCGATGGCGTCCCCCGTCAGCACCACCGTCTGAGGCGGTTCCGCGACCGTGCGCCTGTCGTCGAGCGCAACACGCACCGCCGCTCTGTCCTGTGGCTCCACGCACTCTCCCTTCATCCCGGTCTCGCGAGGCCGCCCACGATGTCACCTGCCGGGCTGCCCGTCCAACGACGGCGGCGCGAGAGGCGCTCCGGGCTGGAAGCTCTCATCGGCGCGAGGGCCTTCGCCCGGCCTGCCGTCGACCGAGGCGTGCTCGCCCGACAGGCCGCGGCGCCAACGGCATCGTCTCATCGGGTTGCCGCTTGGAGCGCGCCGAGAACGGGATCCGGATCGGGCCGGCCCTCACCGGCCGCGCTGGCGCGATCGACGGCCGGCCGCGCGAAGCTTAGAACCGGCCGAACCCGGCGTCGAGGCTCGCCGGCGCATGGTCGACGATCCGTGCGACCTGCCGCAGCGGGTGCCGCGTCGGGATGCGATCCTCCATGTCGACGTCGTGTCGCCGCCATGTCGACGTCATGTCGACGTCATGTCGACGTCATGTCGACGTCATCGCCAAGTCGCTGAACTGCGCCCCGCCGACGCTCGAAGGCGCGGCGATGTCGGCGTCCCGCGGCGACCTTCCAGCCGCGCCGCCGGACCGCGCCCGCTCGCGGATTGGCGGCCCCTCCGGTCGGCCGAGGGGCTCACAGGCCTTCGGGTCCGCCAGATCGCACGGCGGGAGCGGGCGGGGAGAAAATGCGCGACCTTTCC
>Ga0076929_100280_pt1 | contig 71528 bp, 68 predicted proteins | sample HotLakConUCCSL28_FD_87104 | JGI IMG/M metagenome (GOLD analysis project Ga0076929, IMG submission 87104) | Hypersaline microbial mat communities from Hot Lake, Washington, USA - Hot Lake Consortium UCC-SL28 (version 3) (version 3) | ecosystem: Environmental > Aquatic > Thermal springs > Hot...
GCCTGTTCAGCGACGAGGAATGCTACAACTTCTTCAGAGCAGCAGGATACCAAACCGATTAAACGCGACACGCTCTAGCCCGTTTCGGCGATCGCTCCGTTCGACAGGGTGCCGACCCCGCTGATCTCCACGTCGACGACGCTTCCGGGCGTGACGAACAGCTGCGGTTCGCGGTGGTTGCCCACACCGCCGGGCGTGCCCGTGGCGATCACGTCTCCGGGTTTCAGCGTCGTCACGGTCGAGGCATAGGCGATGAGCTCGGGGATGGAGATCGCCATGTCGCTGATCGGCGTGTGCTGCTCCACGTTGCCGTTCACGCGCGTGGTCAGGCTTTGCGCGGTGATGTCGCCGACCTCGTCGGGGGTGACAATCCACGGGCCGAAGCCGCCCGACGCCTCGAAATTCTTGCCCGGCCAGAACTGTGTCGTGTGGCTCTGGAAATCGCGGATGGAGCCGTCGTTGAAGCAGGAATACCCTGCGATTTGATCCCAGGCGTCGGCCTCGGCGATGTGGCGGCCGGGCTTGCCGATGATGACCGCAAGCTCGCCCTCGTAGTCGAACCGGTCGCTCGCCGCGGGGCAGACCAGCGGGCTGCCATGGCCCACGACGCTGTCGGGGTAGCGGGTAAAGATCGTCGGCTTCTCGGGCTTGGCGCGCCCGGTCTCGAGGATGTGGGGCAGGTAGTTGAGCCCGATGCACAGGATCTTTTCGGGGTTCGTGATCGGAGGCAGAAGCGTCACATCGGCAAGCTCCAGCGCCGGGCCCGCGCCCTCCAGCTCCGACAGCGCATCGGCGGCGATCACCGCGCGCAGGTCGGGATAGCGCTCACCCAGCACGGCGGATGCGTCATGCACGCGTGTCCCGTCCGTGGTGCCGTAGCCTGCGCTTCCGTCCTTCCGCTTAAAGGAAACGAGCCGCATGTCCTGATCCTCCGGTCTGTTCTTTCGCGCCCCCAAAGACCGTTCCGGCCCGGAAAATGCAACCGGTCTTTCGCGCCGCGTCCACAGAGCCTGTGCGCGACATCACAGGACGTGGCCGCTATGTTGGGATATGACCATGTATCGCCCGAGGAGGAGCGTCCCATGCCGCAGAACGATATCCGCAAGATCCAGGTACAGGGCGTGCATCACATCACGCTCAACGGCGCCGACCGCCAGACCTCGATCGATTTCTGGGAGGGGGTGCTGGGCATGCCCTTCATCTTCGATCAGCCCAATCTCGACGATCCGAACCAGGGGCATCTCTATTTCGACCCCGGTGACGGTCGGCTGATCACGATCTTCACCGACGAGGACCGAAAGCCTGACGCCACGCCGGTACCCGAGGCTGTCGGATCGCTTCATCATCTCGCCTTCAACGTCAGCCAGGCGAGTTTCTGGCAGATCGCCGAACGTCTCGACGCGCGGGGCGTGTCGCATTCCGGGCCTGTGGACCGGGGTTTCATGGACTCGATCTATTTCCGCGATCCGCTGGGTCTCAGGATCGAACTTGCGAGTTATCGGTTCTTCCCGCCCGAAGGCTGTCGCGAGGCGGATGTGATGATCGAGGCGCACCGCGTCCGTGTCGAGCGCGGCGACCACCACATCGACAAGGTGCACCTGGCCGATGCGCTCGAGCGTCTGACCGAGCGCCGCCACGCGTCGCTGTCGTCCGACCGCAGTCCCAAAAAGGGCTACTAGGCGGCGGCCTTGCTCCGGCAGTAGCAGGAGGCGCGGATCGGAACCGTCGCGCGGGCCGCGGCCTTGTCGAGTTGCAGCTTGATGTGCCGCGCCTCCGTCTCCTCGCCACGGCGGGTGAGGCATTCGTGCAGGCCGTGCAGGCTCCAGACATTGCCCGGGTGCTGGCAGGCGCGCGCGAGCGTGTCGTCGAGCCCCAGATCGGCGCGATAGACGGCCTCCGCCTCCTCGAAGCGGCCCGCCTCCATCAAGAGCGCGCCGAGCGCGTGGCGGGCGGGCTGCATCCAGCCCCATGGCTCGTCGTAAAGCAGACCGTCGTCGATCACGACGGACCGGCGCAGATGGTCCAGCCCCTCCTCGATGCGACCGGCCTTGAAGGCCAGTTCGCCCTCCATCATCGCCTCGCCGACCTCCAGCACATCCGCTGCAGTGTTGTTGAAGACCATCCAGTCGTCGGGAAGCATGGCGCGCGCTGCCACGGCCCTGTCGCGTTCCCCGGCCGCCTCGCCATGGCGCCCCAGATTGGCCAGCGCCACCGCGCGGGCCTGATGCATGGCGCAGGTGGTGTACTTGTAGAGATCGGGATCGACGGGCAGGGCCATGTCGAGGACGTCCTGCCACATGCCGAAGCGGATCATCACATGCACTTTCTTGCCCCAGAAGCTTTCGAAAAGTTCGGGCAGGAAGCGCACGACGTCCTCCGGCAGCATCTCGATCAGCCGGTCGGACGCCGCCAGCGCCACCTCGGGCTGGCCGAGGAACATCGCGCCATAGGCTTCGAAATGCACGTTGTGGATGCGATAGACGGTGTAGAAATTCTTGGCGCCGTGCAGCGCCTCGTATTTCCGGTCGATCCGGGCGGCCTTGCGGTTGCGCGCCACCACGTTCTGGTAGTCGCCGCAGAGCACGTCGATATGGGTCGCCATGTGGATCAGGTGGCCGCTGTCGGGCACCAGCTCGGTCAGCCGGTCGCCATGTTTCAGCGCGGCCTCGGGCGTGGGCGACATCTCCATCAGGTGGATGTACATGTGCAGAAGCCCGGGATGGTCCCACGCGCCCGGCACGGCGGCGAAGGCGTGTTCCAGCACCGCTTGCGCCTCCAGCGTCGAGGCGCCCTCCGCCGGCTGGCCCGACGGCAGGTCCCACAACAGCCAAGGCGTGCGGTTCATCAGCGCCTCGGCGAAGATCGTGATGACGTCCAGATCGTTGCCATGCCGTCCGTGGACCTCGCGCATCGCGTCGGAAAACGCGTCGTTCCACGGGGCGAAATCCTCGATCCCCGGGTCGGTCGGGTAGCGGCCCGCCAGCGCATCGATCAGGTCGTTCTCAACGGGGCTCAGGCTGTCGCGCAGAGCCTTGGCCATTTCCAGCGTTTCATGGGCCCGGGCCAGCGTCTCGCGCCGCTCGTCCTCGGTGAAGAACTCCCACGGCTTGTTGTAGTTGGGGCCAACGGCATAGGCGAGACCCCATAGCGCGACGCCGCAGCCGGGGTCTTCGGCGATCGCCTCTTCGAAGGCCTCCGCCGCGGCTTCGTGGTTGTAGCCGTAAAGCCAGATCAGCCCACGGTCGAAGGCCGCCTGCGCCCTGGCGGAGCCAGTGGTCACGGCGCGCGTGTAGGGGCCGAGGTCGAAATCCTGTGTCATGGGGCCACACTCCGAAATCGTGTCGGCCTGTCCCGGCCTTGGCCGGAACGCTAGCACACCTGCGGGGCGGCCACGCACTGTTTCGCGGTGGACACCGGGCATGGCACTGCTACTTTCGCAGCCCGGTCAATTTGCGGAGGGTGTGATGGCGAAACTGGCGTTTCTGGGTCTGGGCGTGATGGGCTACCCGATGGCGGGACACCTCAAGGCGGCCGGTCACGAGGTCACGGTCTACAACCGGACGAGCGCAAAGGCGGAGAAATGGGCGGCCGAGCATGGTGGCGCCCAAGCCGCGACGCCGCGCGAGGCGGCCGAGGGTGCGGAGTTCGTCATGGCCTGTGTCGGCAATGACGACGATCTGCGGTCGGTCGTGCTGGGCGAGGATGGGGCGCTGGCGGGCATGTCCAAGGGCGCCATCTTCGTCGATCACACCACGGTTTCCGCGCTTGTGACGCGGGAGTTGGCCGATGTGGCGGGCGAAACCGGCATCGGCTGGGTCGACGCGCCGGTCTCCGGCGGTCAGGCGGGGGCCGAGAACGGCCAGCTCGTCATCATGTGCGGCGGGGCGGAGGCCCATTTCGCGGCGGCCGGGCCGATCATCGACGCCTATTCCAAGTTGACCGAGCGCTTCGGTGACGTCGGCTCGGGGCAGATCACCAAGATGGTCAACCAGATCTGCATCGTGGGCGCGATCCAGTCGGTCTCGGAAGGTCTCTACTTCGCCAAGACCGCCGGGCTCGACGCCAAGAAGGTCGCGGCACTGGTCAGTCAGGGCGCGGGCGGGTCGTGGCAGCTTGCCAACCGGGCCGACACGATGATCGACAACCATTTCAACCACGGTTTCGCCGTCGACTGGATGCGCAAGGATCTCGGGATCGCGCTGGAGCAGGGCAAGGAGATGGGTCTGTCGCTGCCGGTGACGGCGCTGGTCGACCAGTTCTACGCCGAGGTGCAGCAGTTGGGCGGCGGGCGCTGGGACACCTCCAGCCTGATCCAGCGCTTCCGCCGGATGCACGGCGAAGAGACCTGAGGCGCCCTTGGCCTTCCGCCTGACCGACACCGCTGCGCTGGGTGCTGCGGAGTTCGACACGATCATCGACGTGCGCAGCCCGTCGGAATACGCCGAGGATCATCTGCCCGGCGCAGTCTCCATGCCGGTGCTCAGCGATACTGAGCGCGCCGAGGTCGGCACGATCTATACGCAGGAAAGCCCGTTCCGCGCCCGCAAGATCGGTGCGGCGCTGGTGGCGAGGAATGCCGCGCGCCATATCGAGGACCGTCTGATGGACCGCGACGGCGGCTGGCGCCCGTTGGTCTATTGCTGGCGCGGCGGGCAGCGGTCGGGATCTTTCGCCTCCATCCTGGCGCAGATCGGATGGCGGGTGGAGGTGCTGGAAGGCGGCTACCGCACATGGCGGCGGCTGGTCGTCGGGCGGCTTTACGACGCCCCTCTGGGGCTGCGGGTGATCCGGCTCGACGGGTATACCGGGACGGCCAAGACGGCGCTTCTTGCGGAGGTGGCCGCGCTTGGCGGGCAAGTGATCGACCTGGAGGGGCTTGCACGTCACCGCGGGTCCATCTTGGGCGACATCGGGGGCGAACAGCCCGCGCAGAAGGGCTTCGAGACGGCGCTGGTGCAGGCGCTCGACGCGCTCGACCCGTCGCGCCCCGTTCTGGTGGAGGCCGAAAGCGCGCGGATAGGGGAGCTGCGCCTGCCGCCTGCGCTCTGGGCTGCGATGAAGGACAGCCCACGCATCGTCGTTGAGGCCGGGGTCGAGGCCCGCGCCCGGTATCTGGCCCGCGAATACGCGGAACTCGCCGCCGACGCCCCGGCGCTGACCGACCGGCTCAATGGCCTACGCGCGATCGCGGGACACGAGACGGTCGATGGCTGGCTGGTGATGCTGGGGCAGGGGCGCCTGACAGACCTGTCCGAGGCGCTGATCCGGCAGCATTACGACCCGGCTTATGGAAGGCTCAGGCGCGCCGACGAGGGGGGGCGGGTGGCCCGGTTGGCGCTCGAGACGCTGGAGCCGGAGGCCTTGCGGGAGGCGGCGGTGCGTATCCTTGGGCACATGACCTGAGCAGGGCGCGGATTTCTCGCGAAATCCGTGTCGGAAATGCCGGCATTTCCGATCCGTTTTCCACGTGGAAAACGCCTCCCGGAGTGCTACCCCCTTGGCCTTTCCGCCCGCCTTCGATAGGTCAATCCCGACCTGAGACGAGAGGCGGGCAAGCCATGGACAAGACTTTCGACGCGACCGAAGCCGAGGCCCGGATCTATGCCGCATGGGAAGCGGCGGGGGCGTTCCGTGCAGGCGCGAACGCGCGGCCCGGGGCCGAGGCTTTCTCGATCATGATCCCTCCGCCGAACGTGACGGGCGTTTTGCATGTGGGCCATGCCTTCAACAACACGCTGCAGGATGTGCTGACCCGCTGGCACCGGATGCGGGGTTTCGACACGCTCTGGCAGCCGGGCACGGACCATGCGGGCATCGCCACGCAGATGGTCGTCGAGCGCGAACTGGCCAGGGAGGGCAAGTCCCGCCGCGACATGAGCCGGGAGGAATTCCTGTCCCATGTCTGGGCTTGGAAGGCGCAGTCGGGCGGCACGATCCGCCAGCAATTGAAACGGCTCGGCGCCTCCTGCGACTGGTCGCGCGAGGCTTTCACGATGTCCGGCGCCCCCGGCGCGCCCGAGGGCGAGGACGGCAATTTCCATGACGCCGTCATCAAGGTCTTCGTCGACATGTATGACAAGGGCTTCATCTACCGCGGCAAGCGTCTGGTGAACTGGGACCCGCATTTCGAGACGGCCATCTCGGACCTCGAGGTCGAGAACACCGATGTCCAGGGCAATATGTGGCACTTCAGGTATCCGCTCGCGGGCGGCGCCACCTACACCTATGTCGAGAAGGACGAGGACGGAAATGTCGTTCTGGAGGAGGAGCGCGACTACATCTCCATTGCCACCACGCGCCCCGAGACGATGCTGGGCGACGGCGCGGTCGCGGTCCATCCGTCAGACGAACGATATGCGCCCATCGTGGGCATGCTCTGCGAGATCCCCGTGGGCCCGAAGGAGCATCGCCGCCTGATCCCGATCATCACCGACGAATACCCCGATCCCGATTTCGGCTCGGGCGCGGTCAAGATCACCGGCGCGCATGACTTCAACGACTACGGTGTCGCCAAGCGGAACGGCATCCCCTGCTACCGCCTGATGGACGGCAAGGGTCACATGCGCGAGGACGGTCTGCCCTACGCCGAGGCCGCCGCCGTTGCGCAGGAGGTCGCGGAAGGCAGGCGCACGCTTTCCGAAGCCGAGGCCGATCTGCTGAACCTCGTTCCAGATCATTTGCGCGGGCTGGACCGTTTCGCGGCCCGCTGGCAGGTCACCTCCGAGATCTTCGAGGAAGGGCTCGCCGTCATGACGCGCGCCGACGATCCGGCGCTTGGGGGCACGGCGGTGAAACCTGGCGAGGAGGGCGCGGACGAGCTGGTGCCGCTGGTCGAGGAAAAGACCATCACCCAGCCCTTCGGCGACCGCTCCAAGGTGGTGATCGAGCCGATGCTGACCGACCAGTGGTTCGTCGACACCGCCAAGATCGTCGGCCCGGCGCTCGAGGCGGTGCGCGACGGACGCACGACCATCGTCCCCGAGCAGCACCGCAAGGTCTATTTCCACTGGCTTGAGAATATCGAGCCCTGGACGATCTCGCGACAGCTCTGGTGGGGCCATCAGATCCCGGTCTGGTACGGTTTCGACCTTGAACGTCACGGCTTTCACGACGACGAGGGCGACGGAGCGCTCGACGAGGTCGAGATGCTGCGGCTGCTCAACGCCCAGACCCTGCTGGAGGGCGAGGACCGGCATCATTGCGCGGCGGATTTCGACAGCGTCTCGGCACAGTTCGCCGATGTGCTGGGCGGGCTGCCGACACCGCTCAACCACGCCCGCGTCGTGGAGGTGGCCGATCGCCACGAGGCCGCGCACATGCTGGGCGCGAGCCTCGCGCAATACGAGATGGACCAGGACCCGACGAAGCTGGTCTATCCGGTCTGGCGCGACCCCGACGTGCTCGACACGTGGTTCTCTTCCGGCCTCTGGCCCATCGGCACGCTGGGCTGGCCCGAGGACACGCCCGAGCTGCACCGCTATTTCCCGACCTCGACGCTGGTCTCGGGCTTCGACATCATCTTCTTCTGGGTCGCCCGGATGATGATGATGCAGCTGGCCGTCACGGGCGAGGTGCCGTTCCGCGACGTCTATGTCCACGCCCTCGTCCGCGACGAGAAGGGGCGCAAGATGTCCAAGAGCATCGGCAACGTGCTCGACCCGCTGGAGCTTGTGGACGAATACGGCGCGGACGCGTTACGTTTCACGCTGACCTCGATGGCCGCGATGGGGCGCGACCTGAAGCTCAGCCGCGACCGCATCCAGGGCTACCGCAACTTCGGCACCAAGCTGTGGAATGCCGCACGTTTTGCCGAGATGAACGAGTGCAGGCCTGTGACGGGCTTCGACCCGGCCGCTGTCACGCAGACGGTAAACACATGGATCGTGGGCGAAACGGCGCGCGCGCGGATGGCCCATGACGAGGCGCTTGGCCAGTACCGGTTCAACGACGCCGCGAACGGGCTCTATGCCTTCGTCTGGCACAAGGTCTGCGACTGGTATCTGGAATTCGCCAAGCCGCTCTTCGCCTCGGGTGACGAGGCGGTGATCGCCGAGACGCGCGCGACCATGGCCTGGGTGATCGACCAGTGCCTGATCCTGCTGCACCCGACGATGCCCTTCATCACCGAGGAACTCTGGGGCGAGATCGCCGAGCGGCCCAAGATGCTGGTCCATGCCGACTGGCCCGACTACGGCGCCGAGCTGATCGACGCGGAGGCCGACCGGGAGATGACATGGGTCATCGGCCTGATCGAAGAAATCCGCTCGGTTCGCGCGCAGATGCATGTGCCTGCGGGGTTGAAGGTGCAGTTGATGCAGGCAGAGCTCGACGCGGCGGGGCAGGCGGCGTTCGACCGGAACCGCGCGATGATCGACCGGCTGGCGCGCCTGTCGGACGTGACCGTGGTCGATGCCTTGCCCAAGGGCGCCGTGACGGTTGCGGTCGAAGGCGGCGTCTTCGGCCTGCCCATCGCGGACCTGATCGACGTGGACGAGGAAAAGGCGCGGCTCGAAAAGGTGCTGGCCAAGCTCGAAAAGGAGATCGGCGGGCTCAGGGGGCGCTTGTCGAACCCGAAATTCGTCGAGAGCGCGCCGGAGGAAATCGTGGACGAAACCCGCGAGAACCTCGCCCAGCGCGAAGAGGAAGAGGGCAAGATCCGTGCCGCGCTTGACCGGTTGAACGAGATCGCGTGAGGGTGCGCCGCCGGCGCTGAAACCGGACGTAAAACGCGCGTTTTTCGGTCCACGCCGTGCTATAATACCTCATGAGCGACCGTTTCGGAAAACTGGCCGAACGCCAGATGCAGAAGGCGCTGGCCGAGAAAAAGTTCTCTGGCCTCGAGGGGGAGGGGCGTCCGCTGCCTGACCGGCCGGAGGCTGCCTTTGTGGATGCGGGCGAGGCGGTCGGCTACCGGATCATGCATGAACACGGCGCGCTGCCCGAGGAGATCGCGCTCCGCAAGGCGGTGGAGGCGGCCAAGGCCGATTACGCCAAGGCCGAAACGCCCGAGGACAAGCGGACGGCCATGGCTCGGATCGCCGAGTTGCAGATGAAGGTCGCTATCGCCGCGGAGGCGCGCAAACGATTTATGGGCTAAAGCGCGCGCTTATCCAGTTCGGCAAGCCTTGCGCGCGGACCGGAATTGCGGTCTTTCTCCGCGCCATGACCACGCCCCGTTACACCGATCTCGTGCAGAGCCTGCCTGCCACCGTGCCGTTCGTCGGGCCCGAGACGCAGGAACGCGCCCGCGGCGCGCGCTTCGTTGCCCGGCTTGGCGCGAATGAAAGCGTCTTCGGCCCCTCACCCCGCGCCGTGGCCGCGATGGCCGAGGCCGCGTCGGGCGCGTGGATGTACGGCGATCCGGAAGGGCATGACCTGCGCGACGCACTGGCCGAGCATCACGGCGTCCCGATGGATCACATTGTGGTCGGCGAGGGGATCGACGGGTTATTGGGTTACCTCGTCCGCCTGCTCGTTGCGCCGGGCGATGCGGTCGTCACTTCGGATGGTGCCTACCCGACCTTCAACTACCACGTGGCGGGTTACGGCGGCGTTTTGCACAAGGTGCCCTACAGAGGCGATCATGAGGACCCCGAGGCCCTGATCGCCAAGGCGGCGGAGGTGGGCGCGAAGCTCGTCTACCTCGCCAATCCCGACAATCCGATGGGCAGCTGGCACGACGCCGATACCGTGCGCGCGATGATCGAGGCCCTGCCCGAGGGCACCGTGCTGGCGCTGGACGAGGCCTATTCCGACACCGCGCCCGAGAACGCCATCCTTCCGCTGGAGCCGACCCATCCCCGCGTCATCCGTTTCCGGACGTTTTCCAAGGCCTATGGACTGGCTGGTCTCAGGGTGGGCTACGCCTTGGCCGAGCCCGACTTCGTGGCCGCCTTCAACCGGGTCCGCAACCATTTCGGCGTCGGCCGGCTCGCGCAGACCGGTGCGATGGCGGCGCTGGCCGATCAGGGGCACCTGATGCGGGTCGTGGCCGATATCGACGCCGCGCGGGAGCGGATCGCGGCGATCGCGCGCGTCAATGGGCTTGCCCCCCTGCCGTCCGCGACGAATTTCGTGACCGTCGATTGCGGCGGCGATGGGGATTTCGCGCGCGCCGTTCTGGCGGGGCTCGTGGCGCGCGGCATCTTCGTGCGGATGCCCTTCACCGCGCCGCAGGATCGCTGCATCCGCGTCTCCTGCGCGCCCGAGGCGGGACTCGATGCCTTTGCCGAGGCTCTCCCGCAAGCCCTTGCCGAGGCGCGAAGTACCTGACCTTGCCCGTTGGCGTGTCTCGACGGGCGGCTTTTTCCCCTTGGCGCCTTGGCGGTCTCTGACGCCCCGTCTCAGCCCTCTGCGATGACCCTCGCGGCGGCCTCCAGCCCGGTCGGACCATGGGCAATGCCGAGCGCGGTCATGCCCGCCTGAAGGCTGCCGAGGACACCCAGCACCATATGCGCATTCACATGCCCCATATGGCCGATGCGCAGGAAATCCTCTGCATTGCCGCCCGGCCCTTCAACACCGCCCAGCGGAATGCCCAGCGTCACGCCCGCGGTCCCGGTCATCCACTCGCGCATGCGCTGACCGTTGCCGGGGCCGAAACTGACCGTGGTCACCGAGTGGCTGCGCTTGGACTGCTCGGCGATGTTGGGCCGGACGGGACCGGCCTGTCCCCAGACCTCCAGCGCGGCCCAGACGGCGCGTGCCAGCACCGCGTGGCGGCGCCAGACGTTTTCCAGCCCCTCTTCGTGCAGGATCATGTCGAGCGCCACGCGCAGCCCGTAGAGATGATGCGTGGGCGCGGTGCCGTTGAAGTAGCGGTAGAACTCCTCCGGCGCCATGCGCGGGCGCCAGTCCCAGTAGGGTGTCACCAGGTCCGCACGACCGCGCGCGAGATCGGCCTTGTCGTTGAAGAAGACGAAGCCCATCCCCGGCGGCGTCATGAGCCCCTTCTGGCTGCCGGTGACCATCACATCGACGCCCCAGTCGTCCATCTGGAACTCGTCGCAGGCGAGGCAGGCGATGCAGTCGGCGAACAGAAGCGCGGGGTGACCGATGGCGTCGAGCGCCTTGCGCAGGCCGGCGATGTCGTTTTTCACGCTGGTGGAGGTGTCGACCTGCACCGCGAGAACGGCCTTGATGCGATGGTCCCGGTCGGCGGCCAGCGCCTCGGTCACGCGGGCCATGTCGATGTCGCTGCGCTGGCCGAAATCGATGATCTGGCAGTCCACCCCCATCGCGGCGGCCATCTCGCCCCAGCCGAGGCAGAAGCGCCCGGTGCCCAGCACGAGGATCCTGTCGCCGCGGCTGAGCGTGTTGGTCAGCGCCGCTTCCCATGCGCCGTGACCGTTGGCGATATACATCGCCACATGGCCTTCTGTCCGCGCGATGGCCTTGAGGTCCGGCACCAGCCCCGCGACCATGTCGACAAGCTGGCCGGTGTAGATGTTGGGCGCGGGCCGGTGCATCGCCTGCAACACGCGGTCGGGCATGACGGACGGGCCGGGGATGGCGAGGTAGTGGCGGCCGTTGGCAAGGCTCATGGGGGTTTCCTTTCACGCGACCCCATCGGGGTAAATCGCGCCCCGCCCGAGGTCAATTGCCCGAGGCGGCTTGGCGGCGCCGGGCGACATCATTAGATGTGATGAGGCTCATTGGTGGAGGTGAAGATGGACGGCGAACTGGCCCCGGACCGCACGGTTCTGACGATCTCGGGCAAGGACCGCGAGACGTTCCTGCACGGGCTGGTCACCCATGACGTGGGCGCGCCCGGCACCGATCTCGTGTGGTCGGCGCTCCTGACGGCGCAGGGCAAGTATCTGGCCGATTTCTTCCTGCTCAACCGGGGCGAGGACATCCTGCTCGACGTCAAGTCGGACATCGCGCCTGCGCTGGCGCAGCGGCTGTCGATGTACCGCCTGCGCGCGGATGTCACCATCGCCGACAGCGGCCTGAGCGTGGTGCGCGGCCTTGGCGACACGCCCCCCGACGCATGGCCCGACCCGCGCCATCCGGCCCTTGGCTGGCGGTCCTATGGTGGGCAGGGCGGGGCGCCCGCCATCGACTGGGACGCGATCCGCGTGGCCGCCTGCGTGCCGGAAACGGGGGTCGAGCTGATTCCGGACGACAGCTATATCCTCGAGATGGGCTTCGACCGGCTCCATGGCGTGGATCACCGCAAGGGCTGCTATGTCGGGCAGGAAGTGACCGCGCGCATGAAGCACAAGACCGAGCTGCGCAAGGGGCTCGTGACCGTGACAGTCGCGGGGCAGGCCGAGCCGGGGACGCCGGTAGAGGACGCCAAGGGTCGCGTCGCGGGCACGCTTTTCACCCGGTCGGGCGGGCTTGCGCTGGCGCATCTGCGCTATGACCGGGCCACGGGTCCGCTGAAAGCGGGCGAGGCCACGGTGAGCTGGGACGGCACGGTGCCGACGGCCTGACCTCAGTCCCCAGGCGACACCCGCGGCAGGCGGAGCCGGATCGGCCCCTTGGCCATGACCGGATCGACCGGGCGCCCGCGCCGGGTGGCGACAAGGCCCAGATCGGCGGCGATGCGGCGTATCTCGGGCATCAGCGGCCGCCAGTCTTCGGCAAGCGCGCGGGCGGCCTCCGACGGGCAGAAACTGCGCCCGGGGCCGCGCGCCGTCGCCAGCCGGTTCAGAAGCCCGGCGATCTCATCGTCGCCGATATCGGGGCCGTCCTTCACTCCGCCGCGGCCGATGGCAGGTTCAGCTTGTCGAAATCGCTGGCGTCGTGCCGTTCCTTGAGGAAGTCGGTCGGATCGTCCGAACTGCGGTTGACCCGCGCGCCGCGCTGCACGGCGGGGCGGTCGTAGAACCGCTCGGCCCAGGCGATGACGTTGGTGTATTCATGCACGGACAGGAATTCGCCCGCCTCGTAGCTCTCGCCCATCACGGTGCGGCCATACCACGGCGCGATGGCGATATCGGCGATGGTCAGGTCGTCGCCCACCATCCATGTCCGCCCCTCCAGGTGCCGGTTCAGAACGTCGAGCTGGCGCTTGGTTTCCATGGCGAAACGGTCGATCGGGTATTCCATCGGGTAGGGCGCGTAGGCGTAGAAATGCCCGAACCCGCCGCCGAGATAGGGGGCGGAGCCCATCTGCCAGAACAGCCAGGACAGCATCTCGGGCCGGTTTTCCGGCGCGCCGAGGAATGCGCCGAACTTCTCGGCAAGATGCAGCAGGATCGCGCCGGATTCGAAGACGCGCACGGGCGTCTCGCCACTACGGTCCACCAGGGCCGGGATCTTGGAGTTCGGATTGATCTCGACGAAGCCCGAGCCGAACTGATCCCCGTCGCCGATGCTGATGTGCCACGCGTCGTATTCCGCGTCGTGCCCGGCCGCGAGCAACTCCTCGAACATGACCGTGACCTTGACTCCGTTCGGCGTGCCCTGGCTGTAGAGCTGGAACCGGTGTCGGCCGACGGGAAGCTCCCTGTCATGGGTCGGGCCGGCGATGGGGCGGTTGAGGCTGGCCCATTTGCCGCCGTTCTCCTTGTCCCATGTCCAGACCTTGGGCGGGGTGTAGCCGGTGTCGTCGGTCATCTCGTGCTCCATGCGGGTGTGCTGTGGCAGACCTAACGCCGAAAGCGCCCCAGACAAAGCCCCCGGCCTGTGCGCCGCTGCACACATTCGCGCGACTGTCGCGCCGCAAGGGCCGGCGCCGCCGGGGCTCAGATCCCGATCACCGCCCCGGCCAGCGCGATCCAGAGCGGGATCGACAGGATCGCGATCGGCGTTCCGAGACCCGTGGAGGTGCCCACATAGGCCGAGGGATTGGCCTCGGGAAGGGCCGCGCGCAGGGTGGGCGGACCCGAGATGTCCGAGCTCGACGCGGCCATCACCGCCAGCAGTACCACGCCCCCCGCCGAGAAGCCGGTGAGGTGATGGGCGACAAGCCCCGCCCCGAAGCCCAGAAGCCCGTGCAGGAGCGGCGCGGCGATCCCGTAGAGGATATAGGCGTGCGCGACCCCGCGCAGTTCGGACAGCCGCTGCCATGCCTCGATCCCCATGATGAGCATCAGGATCGACAGGAGCCCCCGGAAAAGCGGTTCATAGAAGCTTTCGTAGACGCTTTCGGGGCGGGCGAAGATGCCCAGCGCCAGCCCGAGGATCAGGGCCGAGATCGCGGGGCTGCGCATCGTGTCGACGAGGATGCCCCGGATCATTTCGCCGTCAAGGCCACCCGACCGGCCGGATCCGCCGCCCATGGTCAGCGTCGCGGACCCAACCCCCTGCACTGCGCGCGCGGCCTTCCGTTCGGCGCTGAGGCGGTCCAGCACGATGGCGGTGACAAGCGCCGCGATATCCATGAACGGATAGAGCGCGCCGATAAACCCCTCGTAGGCGATGCCCTCGCTGTCGAGCACGGCCATGCCCGCGGCGAGCGTGGAGGCCGAAACCGCCCCGAAAAGACCCGCGGTCGCCATGCCGTCCATCTCCGACACGCCGCGCCACCGCGCCAGCGTCGCCCGGCCGATGAGGATGATGGCGATACCGACCAGCGCCGCGAGAGCCGCCGGCACGGCAAGCTCCATCAGGCCGCCTCGCGCACCGAGATGCCGGCCGAAAGCCCGACTTTCAACAGGAGCAGCATGACGATGAACTTGTAGACCGGCTCCGGCACCTCGAGCTTGCTGCCGAGAGCGGCCAGCATCATGCCCCCGATCAGGAAGGCGAGCGTCGGTTTCTGCATCTGAGCCACGATGGTCGTGGCGATGTCGGCGATGATGTCCATGGTCCTGCCCCTCTCGCGGTTTCGAGGAGATGTGAAGGCAGGGGATGAAAAATAAAAATAGAAGTTTTATCGATTTTCGTTCTCAAAAGAAGAACGAAAGGGCCGGGCGCACATGCGCCCGGCCGCTGCGTCAATCGTTCAGCGCCGTGTCGCAGCGCCCGCAGACGCCGGGATGCGCGTGGCTGCCCACATCGGGAAGGATCTTCCAGCACCGCTGGCATTTTTCGCCCTGCGCGGCATGGAACACGACACCCAGCCCCGGATCGTCGAGGCGGAAGGCGTCCGTTTGCGGCTCGCCCTCCATCACCGTCAGGCCGCTGGTGATGCAGATGTCGTCCATCGGCACCGTGCGCAGGACCGCCGCGAGGTCGGGGTCCGCCACCTGCAGAAGCGGAGCCGCCTCCAGCGAGGCGCCGATCACCTTGTCGCGGCGCTGGATTTCCAGCGCGGCGGTAACGACGCGCCGGGCGGCGCGGATGCGGTCCCATTTCGCGGCCAGCGCCGCGTCGCGCCAGGCCTGCGGCGTGTCGGCGAAGTCCTGCAGGTGGATGGAAACGGCATCCGCGCCCATTTTCGCCATGACGTCGTCGCCCTCGGTTTCACCGAAACGCGATAGCCAGACCTCCTCCATCGTGAAGACGAGGATCGGGGCGAGCCACGTGGTCAGCCGGTGGAACAGCAGGTCCAGCACCGTGCGCGCCGCGCGCCGGCGGGGCGTATCGCCGTCGCAATAGAGCGCGTCCTTGCGGATGTCGAAATAGAAGGCCGAAAGGTCCGTGGTGGCGAACTGGAACACCGCCTGGAACACGCCCTGGAAGTCGAAGGCGCGGTAGCCCTCGCGGACCGTCTCGTCCAGCTCCGCCAGCCGGTGCAGCACCCAGCGTTCGAGTTCCGGCATCTCTTCGGGCGCGATCCGGTCGGCCTCGGTGAAATCGGCCAGCGAGCCCAGCATGAAGCGCATGGTGTTGCGCAGACGCCGGTAGCTGTCCGCCGTGCCTTTCAGGATCTCCGGCCCGATCCGCTGATCGGCGGTGTAGTCGGCCTGCGCCACCCAGAGCCGCAGGATATCGGCGCCGTACTGGTCGATGACCTCCTGCGGGACAACGGTGTTGCCGATGGACTTGGACATCTTCATGCCCTTCTCGTCCAGCGTGAAGCCGTGGGTCACAACGTTGCGGTAGGGCGCGCGCCCGATCGTCCCGCAGCCCTGCAGCAGCGAGGAGTGGAACCACCCGCGATGCTGGTCGGTGCCTTCCATGTAGACATCCGCGATGCCGTCCTCGGTGCCGTCGGGACGGTCGCGCAGCACGAAGGCATGGGTGGAGCCTGAATCGAACCAGACGTCGAGGATGTCGAAAACTTGGCTATAGGCTTCGGGGTAGTGGTCCGGTCCAAGGAAGCGCGCCTTGGCGCCGGGCTTGTACCAGGCATCCGCGCCCTCGGTCTCGAAGGCTTCGAGGATGCGCGCATTCACCGCCGGGTCGCGCAGGAGGAAATCGGGATCGCCGGCCTGCGCCCCCTTCTTCACGAAACAGGTGAGCGGCACGCCCCATGCACGCTGGCGCGACAGCACCCAGTCGGGGCGAGTCTCGATCATCGAACGCAGGCGGTTCTGGCCTGTAACGGGCGTGAACGTCACCAGCTCGTTGATCGAGGTCAGCGCGCGTTCACGGATCGTCTGGCCGTGGTCGTCCTTGCCGTCGCCCAAGGGAACGTCGATGGCGGCGAACCATTGCGGACGGTTGAGGCGGATCACAGGCGCCTTCGACCGCCACGAATGCGCGTCCGAGATGGTGATCCGCTTGCGGGCCAGAAGCTTTCCGACCTCCACCAGCTTTTCGATCACGGCCTTGTTGGCGTTCCCGGGCTTGCCGTTTTCCCGGATGATCCGTTCCCCGCCGAAAAACGGCAGGTCCTCGCGATAAGACGAGTCGTCGAGGATGTTGTGCGTCATCTCGAAGGCCTTCGGGCCCCCGCGTTCGCGCAGGAAGATGGCATAGTCGTCATCGCCGTGGCTGGGTGCGGTGTGAACGAAACCCGTGCCCGCGTCGTCGGTGACATGATCGCCGGCGAAGAGATGGACGTCGAAATCCCACTCGCCCTGCGCGCCTTCTGCACCGCGCAGCGGATGGGCGCAGGACAGTGCCCCGAGCTCCCCGGCCGTGACGTCGCGCAGGCGGCGATACATCGACGGCTCCAGCCGCATGGCGCCCAGCGCCTCCTCCGCCAGCGCATCGGCGAGCAGGTAGCGATCCCCGATCCGCGCCCAGCATTCCTCGGGCCGGCCGGTGATCTCGTAAAGGCCATAGCTGATCCCGGGGCCGAAGCAGATCGCCCGGTTCTGCGGCAGGGTCCATGGCGTCGTGGTCCAGATCACCACCTGCGCGGTATCGAGATCGCTTTCGGTCAGCGCGTGCAGCGATTCGTTGAAGGCCGTGGGCTCCCCGTCCAGCAGCGCCATCTTCTCGGACTTGGGCACCACGCGGAACGGCACCCAGACGGCGTCGGTCTGGCGGTCGTGGTACTCCACCTCCGCTTCGGCCAGCGCTGTCTTTTCCACCGGCGACCACATCACGGGCTTGGAGCCCTGATACAAGGACCCGTTCATGAGGAAGGTCATGAACTCCTCGGCGATGACACGCTCGGCGTGGAAATCCATCGTCAGGTAGGGATCGGCCCAGTTGCCGGTGATGCCCATGCGCTTGAACTCCTCGCGCTGGACGTCGATCCAGTGCTCGGCGAAGCGGCGGCATTCCTGCCGGAACTCGACCACGTCGACGGCGTCCTTGTCGCGGCCCTTCTCGCGGTATTGCTGTTCGATCTTCCACTCGATCGGCAGGCCGTGGCAGTCCCAGCCGGGGACGTAACGCGCATCATGGCCCAGCATCTGGTGCGACCGGACGATGATGTCCTTGATCGTCTTGTTCAGCGCATGCCCGATGTGGAGGTTCCCGTTGGCATAGGGAGGACCATCGTGCAGGGTGAACGGTTTCCGGCCCGCCTTCTCGCGCAGGCGGTCGTAGACGCCGATCCGTTCCCACCGGGCCAGCCAGTCGGGCTCACGCTGCGGCAACCCTGCGCGCATGGGGAAATCGGTCTTCGGAAGGTTCAGCGTCTCTTTGTAGTCGGGCATCTCGGCCGTCTTCTCGGCGCACATGGCCGTGCTCCTTGGCTCGTCTTGTCAGGTCAGGGGAATATCAGGGCGGTGCGATAGCTCAAGCACCTTGTCCCGGCGGCTCGGGGTCAGAGCGCCGGGCCGGTAATTCGAATGACGATGGCGAAGCGGTGCGTCATGGGGCGCGGTATAGGGGCGCGGGGGCGACGGGTAAAGTCCCCCTCATGCGGCAAAGAGCGTGCCGACGAAATAGGCCACACTCGCCGCCGTGCCGCCGATGGCCAGCGTCTCGGCCCCCGATCGCCACCACGGGCTGAGCGCCCAGATCGACTTCGCCGCGCCGATGCCGAAGAAGACCACCCCGGTCATGGCGGCGGCGATAGTGAAGGCGTTGGGCATGCCGAGGATGAAGGGCAGGAGCGGCACGAACCCCGCCGCCAGAAACGCCACGAAGGTGGCGATGGCGGATCGCATCGGGTTGGGCTCCACCGGCGAGAGACCGTATTCATCGGTCAGCATCAGCCGGACCGCCGCGTCGCGGTCCGAGGCGATCTGGTCCGTCGCGCCTTCCAGCACGTCGCCCGACAGTCCCTTCCGGCGCAGGATCTCGCGGATCTCGCGCCGTTCGCCGTCGGGCGAGTCCTCCAGGTGTCGGCGCTCGACTCTTTCGAGACGCCGGACATCGTCGCGCTCGGCCTTGGTGCCGGAATAGTTGCCCGCCGCCATGGAAAACCCGTCGGCCAGCACGTTGGCGATGCCGAGTGCCACGATCACGAAGGGCGACAGCCCCGCGCCGGCGACGCCCGCGACGATGGCGAAGGTCGTCACCGCCCCGTCGATGGCCCCGTAGATGACGTCGCGCAAATGTCCCCGCCCGGTGGGGGCGGCGATGCGGGCTTCGACTTCGCTCTGGCTATGCCCGTGTTCGGGCTTGGCTGTGCGGCTGTCCATGGCGCCACTCTGCGCGGACCGCAGGACGCTGCGCCTTGCTCCAGATCAAGCCGTGGGCGGTGCGGCACGCGACACCGCCCGCTCGCGCGCGACGATGTAGAGCCCCGCCGCGATGGTCACCACGATGCCGAGCGCGGCAAGCCCGTCGGGCAGATCGCCGAAGATCATCAGACCGGCCAGCGTGGCGACGGGGATCTCCAGATACTGCATGGGCGCGAGCGTAGCCGATGGCGCGAAGCGCAGTGACCATGTCATGAAGAGATGCGCCGCCGATCCGGTCACGCCCAGCAGCACGAAAAGCGCAACATCCCAGCCCTGCGGCGTGATCCAGCCCACCAGCGGCAGGTCCTCCGCGACCGGCAGGAAGGCCAGCGGCAACAGGACTGGCAGCGCCAGGATCGCCGTTGCCCCCTGAAGCGCCACGGGGTCGGTGTCACGCGCGATCTTGCGCGTCACCAGCATGAAGAAGGCGAAGACCACCGCGACCGCCAGCGGCAGAAGCGCGGGCCAGCCGACCTCGGCGAAGCTGGGCTGCACCACCATCAGCGTGCCGGCGAAGCCGACCGCGCAGGCGCCGAGGCGGCGCGGCCCGACCTCCTCGCCAAGGTAGAACCAGCCAAGAAGCAGCATGATGAACGGCATCACGAAGGCGATGGCCACGGCGTCGGCCAAGGGCAGGAATCGCAGCGAGGCGAACATCAGTGCGATGCCCGTCATCTGCAGCATCGCCCGCACGGCGGTCAGGCGAAGGATCCGCGCGTTGGGAAAGAACGCCGCCCCCGTCCAGAGTGCGAGCGGGACCAGCAGGATCGCCTGTGCCGCGAAGCGGACGAGGATCAGCTGCATCAGCGGAAAGTCGGAGCCGAGGATCTTGGCCAGCGCATCCGCGAAGGGGACGATGACGCAAAAGCCGAGCATCAGGCCGATGCCGAGAAGGGGGCGGTCGGGCGGGTAGGTGGGGATGGCGGCCTGCGGCATGCACCGGGGTCTGGCACGGATCGCGCGCGATGTCAGCGGGCGTTTTTCCGGGACGTCGCCCGTTTGGACCCTCCGCGCGCCGTCAGCCGGCCTCGACCGAGAGGCGCGCGATCTCCGCCTCCACATCTGCAAGCAGCGCATCGAGCTCGGGATCGGGGATCGCCATGTCATGCAGGTGATCCACGATGCCGCGCACGTAGTCGTAGCTCGAGCCCAGAAACCCCGTGCCGGTCGCGGCGTAGCGGATCTGCGTCTCGCGCGGCAGGTCGGGGTTGATCAGGCCCGAGTCGAGGTCGGCCAGGAAGCTGAGCGCTCGCGCCCTGGTGCCTTCCATCACTACGGGGATGAAGGCGGCGTCATAGCCAGGACCCATCAACTCGCGGCGAAACAGGATCTCGGTCTCATGCTCCACCGCCTCGGCCGCGATCCGGTAACACAGCCCGTGACAGCCCGCGCCCGCGTCGAGCGCGGCCATCAGCCCCGGCGCCTCGACCGTGCCGCGCCCGCCATAGGTGTCCTCGAGGATGAACCTGCGCGCGTGATGCGGCGCGTAGGCCCGCCGCACCTCGGTGAAGATCAGCGCCGGGTCCCAAATGAGTGACCCATAGGCGAAGACCCAGAGATCGCCCTCGTGTTCCCGGAGGGCCGCGCGGCGCAGGCCCTCCCGCGTGGCCTCGTCATGCACGGGAAACGGGGGCGAGCCGTTTTCCTTCAGCATCGCGACAAGGGCCTCGACGCTGAAATCGCGGAAAAACGACGCTGCCGCCGGTTTGATCTTGTCGCGCAGCGCGGGGTGATGGCGGAACGGATCAGGCGTCATCGGGTGTCTCGCCGCTCCGGTCGCTCCGACCGCGCCGGCCCGTGGAAAACAACCCGGTCAGCGCGCGTCGGACGATGCCGGTGACGGACGGCCGCCGGTGCGCGCCGAAGGGCAGGGGGCGGCAGACCTCCATCGCGGCGACGCCGACGCGGGCGGTGAGCGCGCCGTTGACCACGCCCTCACCGAAGCGGCGGGACACCCGGCTCAGGACCGATCCGCCCGCGACCGACCCGATCAGGTCGTCGCCCACCGCCACCGCCCCCGTGGCCACCAGATGCGTCAGCACCGCGCGGGTCAGCCGCCATGCGCCGAGCGTTCCGGCCCGCCCGCCATAGATCTCGGCGATGCGCCGGATCATCCGCAGGTTTGCGGTCAGCGCGGCGATCACGTCGGCGAAGGCCAGCGGCACCAGCGCGGTGACGGTCGCCACCTGCCGGGCCGCGACCTCGATCTCGCGCGTGGCCTCGGCGTCGAGCGGCGCCATCAGCCGTGCCTCGGTGAGCGCGAAGAGACTTTCGGCGTCGAAGATCTCGTCGCGCCGCCGCGTGATCTCCTCGCGGGCAAGGCGCAGGTTGGCGCGGCCCCGGTAGAGCGTGTCGAGCCGCCCGAGCACGCCGCGCGCGGCCTTCACGTCATCGGCAGCAAGCGCCGCTGCGGCCTCGCGGTGGAGCGCGTCGAGCCGCCCCAGCCGCGAAAACGCCGCCAGCTCGCGGAGCGCGATCAGGAGGAGCGTCACGACGACGAGCGCGATAAGCCCCGTCGCGATCCCGCCCAGCACCGGGTTGGCGGTCAGAAGCCCCGTCGCGAAGTCCCAGGCGGCAATCGAAAGCACGAAGCCCAGAAGCGCCACGACCCCGCCCCAGAACCAGCGCGTTAGCCAGCTGCCCCGCCGCTTGCGACCGAGCGTGGACAGCACCTGCATGGCGCGTCCCTCGGGCGGCGATGCGGCTTCGTCGATCGGCGGGGCGGCGGCCGGCGATGGCGCATCCTCGTCGATCTCGATCAGGACGGGTCCCCTGTGATCGCTCATGTCCGGTCCCTTCGCGGCATGCTTGATCCGACGCACCGTCTCACAACCGGTCTCCGATCAGGAACTCCGCCGCCCGGTCCAGCCGGATATGGGGCGGCCCCTCGCCGGAGCGCAGCGAAAGCGCCGAGGGTGCGAAACGCATCACCCCGTAATCCCCCGATAGCCAGCGTTCGGCCCCCTCGCGCGCCGGTGCGAGCAGGGCGGCGGGGTCGGCAGGCAGGTCGCCGGGATGCAGCGCGGCCTGGCGCCCGTCCTTCAGCAGGCGGCCCCGCACGAGACCCAGCTCGGCGCCGTTCACCTGCCGGACCTCCTCGGTGGTGGCCCTCAGGCTCGCGATGGCCATGGCGCGGGTCTGTGCGCCCGAGAATTCCGCGCGGCGGCGGGCCTCCGCGACCAGCGCCTCGATCACCGCCTGCAGGCGCGGGTGCTGGTCGTGATGCAGATGATCGGCCTTGGTCGCGGCAAAGAGGATGCGGTCGACGCGGCGGCCGAGGATGCTGCTGAGAAAGGCGTTTCGCCCGGGCCGGAACGCGCCCAGGATGGCCGCCATCGCCTGGCGCAGATCCTCCAGCGCCTGCGGCCCCGCATGGATCGCGCCCAGCGCATCGACCAGAACGATCTGCCGGTCGATGCGCGCGAAATGGGCGCGGAAGAAGGGTTTGACCACCTCCCGCTTGTAGGCCTCGTAGCGGCGCGCGAATTCATGGGCGAGTGAGCCGCGCGGCGCTCCGCCCGGCGGCAGGGGCGCGAAGGTGATCGCGGGGCTGCCTTCCAGATCGCCGGGCAGGAGGAAGCGGCCGGGCGTGCAGTCGCTGAACCCCCGTTCACGCGCCGCCGCGAGGTAGTCGGTCCAGCCGCGCGCCAGCGCGCCCGCGACCGGCTCCGACAGTTTCGCCGCCGGGTCGATTTTGGACAGCGCCGCGAAGAAGGGAGCCGCGATCCCCTCGCGTCGTGTCTCGGCCCGCGCGAGCGCGTCGCGCGACCAGGCCGCGTAGTCGAGATCGAGGAGCGCCAGATCCAGAAGCCACTCGCCGGGGTAATCGACGATGTCGAGATGGATCGTGCGCGGGCCCGAGACCGCGCCGAGAAGCCCCGAGGGTCGGACGCGCAGCGACAGCCGCAACTCGGAGACGGCGCGCGTGCTGTCAGGCCAGTGCGGCGCGGCCCCGGTCATGGCGGCGAGGTGATCCTCGAAGGCGAAGCGGGGCACCGTGTCGTCGGGCTGCGGCTGCAGGAAGGCCGCCTCGATCCGGCCCGAGCGCGCGGCCTCGAGCCCCGGCATGCGGCCACGGTCGAGCAGGTTGGCCACGAGCGAGGTGATGAACACCGTCTTGCCCGACCGGGCGAGACCCGTGACGCCGAGCCGGATGACCGGTTCGAAGAAGGTCTCGCTGATCCCCGAGGCGATCCCCTCCACGCCGCGTCCCAGCGCGTCCGCTATCGTTCCGATCACCAAGGTGGGCTGTCCTCATGGCTGTGCCGAAACCCGAGGATAGGCATTGCGGGGCGGGGTTAACAGCCCCCGGAGGATTGCGCCGGCCCTGCCGTCGCCCGGGCAAGCGCCGCCTGCGGGACCTGAAGGCCCCTTGTCGGCGCTGATGCGCTCCGCGCGGGAGTTTTTCGCCAGGATGAAGGAGGGAGGCCGCACGCCCGGATTGCTCCCGTCCGGGGGATCGGGTAGCCGGACGCCATGCCGCGCTATGCCCTGATGCTTGAATATGACGGGTCGCCCTTCGCCGGGTGGCAGCGTCAGGCCGACCAGCCGTCGGTTCAGGGCGCGCTGGAAGCCGCGCTCGCGAGGCTGGAGCGTGATGTGCCGTCGGTCGCGGCGGCGGGCCGGACCGATGCGGGCGTCCATGCCACGGGACAGGTGGCGCAGGCCGATCTCGCGCGGGGCTGGGACCCGTTCCGGCTGGCCGAGGCGCTGAACTGGCATCTGAAGCCCGCGCCCGTGGCGGTCGTGGCCTGCGCCGAGGTGGCGGAGGACTGGCACGCGCGCTTTTCCGCGATCGAGCGGCGTTACAGCTATCGCGTGATCTGCCGCCGCGCGCCGCTGGTCGAGGGGGCGGGCCGGGCCTGGCATCTGCGCCATCCCGTCGAGGTGGCACCGATGCGGGAGGGGGCCGGGCATCTCGTCGGCAAGCACGATTTCACGAGCTTCCGCGCCTCGATCTGCCAGGCGAAGAGCCCGGTGAAGACGCTCGACAGGATCGAGATCGAGGAGGTCGCCTTTGTCCATGGGCGGGAGGTGCGGTTCCACCTCGCGGCGCGGTCGTTCCTGCACAACCAGGTCCGTTCCATCGTTGGCACGCTCGAGCGGGTCGGCGCCGGGGCATGGGCACCCGGCCGCGTGTCCGAAGCGCTCGCGGCCCGCGACCGCGCGGCCTGCGGGCCGGTGGCGCCGCCCGACGGGCTCTGCCTGACCGGTGTGGGTTATCCGGAGGATCCGTTTGCGGACGGGTGGCGCGAGGAATGATGGAAAGCGTGCCAATCGTGAAGGAGTTGTTGCTCGTGGGCGGCGGGCATTCCCATGCGCTGGTGCTCAGGCGCTGGGGCATGCGGCCCGTTCCGGGCGTGCGGCTGACGCTGGTCAATCCCGATGCCGTGGCGCCCTATTCCGGCATGCTGCCCGGCCACCTGGCCGGCCACTACACGCGCGCGGCGCTCGATATCGACCTCGTGCGGCTGGCGCGGTTCGCGGGCGCGCGGTTCATTCCCGGGCGCGTGGTGGCGCTCGATCCCGCGGCAAGGGTCGCACGGCTGGGGTCGGGGCGGCAGTTGCGTTACGATATCGCTTCGCTCGACATCGGCATCACCGCCGACATGACGGCGCTCAGGGGCTTTGCCGAGCACGGCATCCCGGCCAAGCCGCTCGACCGTTTCGCCGCACGCTGGGCCGAGATGGCGGCGGGATCCGGCCCGGTGCGGATCTCCGTCATCGGCGGCGGCGTGGCGGGGGCCGAGATCGCCATGGCCTGCGCCCATCGTTTGAGTGTCGAGGGCCGGGACCGCGCGATCACCCTGATCGATCGCGGCCGGGTGCTGGCCTCTGTCGCGCGGGCGGCGCGGGGGCATCTGCTGCGGGCGCTCTCGGGCTGGGGTGTCGAGATCGTCGAGAACGACCCCCCGGTGGAAGTGCTGGCCGATGCCGTGCTGCTGGAAAGCGGGCGGCGCATCGCTGCAGATATCACCATTGGCGCGGCGGGGGCGACGCCGCAGCGCTGGCTGGGGGAGACCGGGCTCGACACTCACGAGGGGTTTGTCGTGGTGGACCAGCACCTCCGGTCGACCTCCCATCCGACGCTCTACGCCGCGGGCGACTGCGCGCATTTCGCGCCCGACCCGCGTCCCAAGGCCGGGGTCTATGCCGTTCGCGCCGCGCCGGTCCTTGCACATAACCTCGCCGCCGATCTGACCGGCCGGCAGCGCCGTGCGTTCCGGCCGCAACGGGATTTCCTCAAGCTGATCTCGATGGGTGGAAAGACCGCGGTCGCGGAGAAGGCGGGCTTCGCGCTGGCCGGGCCGTGGCTCTGGCGCTGGAAGGACCGGATCGACGCGCGCTTCATGGAGACGCTTCGCGACCTGCCCGCGATGCCGCCGCCATCCGTGCCCGCCAATGCCGCAACGGGGGTGGCCCGGGCCATGGCGGGGCCCGCGCCCTGCGGCGGATGCGGGGCCAAGCTGGGCGCGGGCGCGCTGTCGGAGGTGATCGCGGGGCTGGCGGGTGCGGCGCGCGCGGATACCGAGCGGTTGCCGGGCGATGACGCCGCGATCATCCGGGTGGGCGAAGCGCGGCAGGTGATCTCGACCGATCATCTCAGGGCCTTCGCGCTCGACCCCGCGCTGGTGGCACGGGTCGCGGCCATCCACGCGCTGGGCGATGTCTGGGCCATGGGAGCGGCGCCGCAATCGGCGGTGGCGAATGTCATCCTGCCTCGGATGGAGCCACGGCTTCAGGGCGCATGGCTCGACGAGGTGATGGGCGCGGCGCATGAGGTCTTCGCAGCAGTGGGCGCCTCGGTTCTCGGTGGGCATTCGTCGACGGGGACGGAGCTGACGGTGGGGTTCACGGTCACGGGCCTGTTGGAGCGCGAGCCGGTGACGCTCTCCGGCGGCAGGGCAGGCGACGTCCTGATCCTGACCAAGCCCATCGGGTCGGGCGTGATCCTTGCAGGCGAGATGCAGGGGCGGGCCGAGGGCGCGGACGTTCTGGCCTGCTGGGAGGCCATGTCGACGCCGCAGGGCGACGCCGCAGCGATCCTCGCGCCGCTGGCCCATGCGATGACGGATGTGACGGGCTTCGGCCTCGCCGGGCACCTTTGGAACATCTGTGCCGCTTCGGGAACCGGAGCGGAGGTCGCGCTCGATGCCGTGCCACTCCTGCGGGGGGCGGAGGCGCTGGCCGAACGAGGCGTCCGCTCGACACTGGAGTCCCAGAACCGCGCCGCGCTGGAGCCGGTGATGGCGGCGCCCGAGGGCCCGCGCGCCGACCTCCTGTTCGATCCGCAGACGGCCGGGGGGCTGCTAGCGGCGGTGGACGCGGGCGAGGCGGACGCACTTCTGGCGCAGTTGGCGGAGGCGGGTATCCCGGCCGCGCGGATCGGGCATCTGACGGACCGCGCGGGCCACATCGAGCTTGTCTGACCGCAATGCCGGCCCCTGCACTGGACAACCAATGCGTCGCGCCTAAGGTCGGCAGGAACCCGATCGCGCAGCCACGGAGGTAAGACCCATGTCGAAATTCGGTTCCAGCCAGTCGGTCCGCCGGCTCGAGGACGCACGTTTCGTCACCGGGCACGGGCGCTACATCGACGACACCGCGCCCGAGGGCGCGTTGCGCGCCTACCTGCTTCGCAGCCCGATGGCCCATGGGCGGATCACCACCCTCGACGTCGCCGAGGCGCGGGAGGCGCCGGGCGTGGAACTGGTGCTGACCGGGGCCGATATCGTGGCGCATGGGCTCAAGAACGCGATGAAGGGCTCGACCGTCGACAACCGGGACGGCAGCAAGGGCGCCGCGCCCGTGCGCCCGATCCTCGCCGATACCCATGTGCGCCACGTGGGCGAACCCGTAGCCTTCATCGTCGCCGAAACGCTGGCGCAGGCGCGGGACGCGGCCGAGCTGATCGAATTCGATGTCGATGACATGCCGGTCAAGCTCGACATCGCGCCGGGGGGCCAGACGCTCCATGACGCAGCCGCCGACAATGTGGCCTATGACTGGGCGCTGGGCGACGAGGCCGCGACGGAGGCCGCGCTGGCCCGGGCCGCCCATGTCGTGACGCTGACGACCCATGACAACCGCGTCATCGTCAACAGCCTCGAGCCGCGCGGCTGCTTCGCCGAGATCGAGGAGGGTCGCCTGCATGTGGCGATCAACGGGCAGGGCGTCTGGGGCCACAAGACCGACCTTGCCAGGTGGTTCGGCGTCGACGAGGCGCAACTGCGCGTCACCAACCCCGATGTCGGCGGCGGCTTCGGCATGAAGGCAATGCGCTACCCCGAGCATTTCCTCGTGGCGCTGGCCGCGCGCCAGACCGGGCGTCCCGTCCACTGGATGAGCGACCGGACCGAGGCGATGCTGTCGGACAATGCCGGCCGCGACCTCGACGTGACCTGCACGCTCGGCTTCGACGCGGATCACAGGCTGGTGGCCTACAAGGTCGACAGCCTCTCGAACCTGGGCGCCTACAACTCGCAGTTCGGGCAGAACATCCAGTCGGCGCTGTTTTCCAAGGTCCTGACCGGCACCTATGACGTGCAGACGGTGTTCTTCCGCAACCGGGGCATCTACACCAACACGATCCCCGTCGATGCCTATCGCGGCGCCGGCCGGCCCGAGGCGATCTACGCGCTGGAACGGGCCATCGATTTCGCCGCCCGCGACATGGGCGTCGATCCGCTGGAACTGCGGCGCAAGAACTTCATCCAGCCGGGCCAGTTTCCCTACAAGACGGCCAGTGGAGAGCTTTACGACGTGGGCAATTTCCCCCGTCTGCTCGACCGCGCGGCGCAGGAGGGCGACATCGCCGGTTTCGCCACCCGGCGCGCGGCCTCCGAGGCCGGGGGCAAGCTGCGCGGCCTCGGCATCTGCTACTACATCGAGTCCATTCTCGGTGCGGCGGATGAGACCGCGACCATCGAGATCACCCGGACCGGGGCCAAGGTCTATGTCGGCACCCAGTCGAACGGGCAGGGGCACGAGACCGTCTATGCCCAGCTCCTCCATGACCAGACCGGCCTGCCGCTCGACGCGATCGAGATCGTGCAGGGCGACAGCGACCTGATCGCCACGGGCGGCGGCACCGGCGGTTCACGCTCGGTCACGGTTCAGGGAATGGCGATGCGCGCGGCCGGAGAAAGCCTTATCAAGGGGCTGACCGCGTTTCTGGAGACGGAGATGGACCTGACGGACATGAGCTTCGATGCCGAGGAAGGCGTGTTCCGCGCCCCCGGCTCGAACGTGGTCGTCACGCTGCTGGAAGCCGCCGAGAAGGCGCGCGCGGCCGGGGCGGCGGAGTTGACCAAGGTGTCGAAGCACGAGACGCTGCCCGGGCGGTCCTATCCCAACGGGTGCCACGTGGCGGAGATCGAGATCGACCGCGAGACCGGGCAGACCCGCGTCGTGCGCTACACGGTGGTGGACGATTTCGGCAACCTGATGAACCCGATGCTGGCCGAAGGGCAGGTCCATGGCGGCGTGGCGCAGGGCATCGGACAGGCGATCACGGAGCACGTCGTCCATGACGCGGATGGCCAGCTTCTGACCGCGACCTTCATGGATTACGCCATGCCGCGCGCCGACGACACGCCCTTCGTGGCGTTCCACACCGAACCCGTGCCGTCGATCATGAACCCGCTGGGCATGAAGGGCTGCGGCGAGGCGGGCACGGTCGGCGCGCTCGCAGCCGTGTCGAACGCGGTGCAGGACGCGCTCTGGCCGTTGGGTATCCGGCAGGTGGACATGCCGTTCACGCCATCGCGCGTCTGGGCGATGCTGAATGAAGGAGACGGGAGGGTTGCGGCAGAATAGGGGCCTCTGGACCCGGCTTGCCGGGTATCGGTCGCGGGCGCCCCGGCTGCCCGATGTGCGTCCGCCGCACACCCATGTCGTCTTGCTCGATGGCACCATGTCGTCGCTGAAACCGGGCTGCGAGACGAATATTGGCCTCACCTACCGCCTGCTGTCGGACCTGCCACGAGACGCGCATCTGACGCTCTACTATGAGCCGGGCATCCAGTGGCGCGGGGTGCGGCGCGCCCACGAGGTGATCGCGGGTGTGGGCATCAACCGGCAGATCCGGCGCGCCTACCTGTTCCTGGCGCGCAATTACCGGCCCGGGGACAGGGTGGTCCTGATGGGCTATTCGCGCGGCGCCTATGCGGTGCGGTCGCTGGCGGGCCTGATTGACCGGATGGGCCTGCTCAGGACCGCGCAGATCGACGAGGAGACGCTCGACCGTGTCTACGATCTCTACCGCAACGCACCCGAGAGCCCACAGGCGCGCGCGCTCAGGGATGCACGCTGCCACACCCATGTGGAGGTCGCCTTTCTGGGTGTCTACGACACGGTGCGCGCGCTGGGCATCCGCTGGCCGATCCTCTGGCGGTTCGCGGCCATGCCGCACCCCTACCATTCCCATGCGTTGGGGCCGTCGACCTGCGTGGCGCGCCATGCGCTCGCCCTCGACGAGACGCGGGACGCCTATGCGCCGGTGCTCTGGGACGTGGCGCCCGAGCTTGCGGCCAGCGGCGCGGTGCAGCAGATGTGGTTTCGCGGCGCCCATGGAGATGTGGGCGGGCAGCTGGACGGCTACACGCCCGCACGGCCGCTGGCGAACATCGCGCTTGTCTGGATGCTGGCGGAGGCCGAGACCGCCGGCCTGCCGCTCCCGCCGCTCTGGCGGACGCGCTACATCACCGACGCCGAGGCCCCGGCCAGCGGGACCCGGCGCGGGGCCGGACGACTGTTCATCGCGCGGCGCGCGCGCAAGGTGGGCCTCGATCCGTCCGAACGCCTGCACCCGACCGCACGCGCTGCCGCTACCGCTCGCGGCGTGCGGATGCCCGATGCCGCGCCCGCCTGAGCGCTTCGGTCAACCGCCGCCCGGCTTGGCGCGCAGGGTCGGGTCGGCGGTCGTGGGGTTCTCGGGCCAGGGGTGTCTGGGATATTGCGCGCGCATGTCCTTGCGCACATCGGCATAGGACCCCGCCCAGAAACCGGGAAGGTCCGTCGTCACCTGGATCGGGCGGCTCGCAGGCGACAGGAGCACCATGCGGATCGGCAGCCGTTCCGGCCCGACCGTCGGGTGCCGGGTGGTGCCCAGAACCTCCTGCAGCCGCACCGCGATCTCCGGGGCGTCCCCGCCATAGTCGATGGCGAGCTTGCGGCCCAGCGGCGTCGTCCAGTGCTGCGGCGCGAGCCGGTCCACATCTGCCATCCCCTGCCAGCCGACAAAGGCGCGGAGCGCCTCGGCGGGATCGAACCGCGCCAGACCGGCGGCATCCCGGATACCGGCGAGATAGGGCACGGCCCAATCCTCCAGCCGGTCGAGCAGCGCTTCGTCCGACACATCGGCCACCCCGGCATAGCGGATGCGCGCCCGCAGAAGCCGCGCCGCCCGGCTCCAACCCAGAGCATCGAGCCCGAGGCTCCGGATCCCCTCGCAGAGCGCGCGGGCAACGGCCTCGGGGGGCGGGTCGTCCCACCGGCGGTCGTCGAGGATGAGCGCGTCCAGCATCTCCTGCCGTCGCGCTTCGACGCGGCTCAAGCGCGTGGACCAGTGGCAGGTCTCGCGCCACGCGATGCGGCCGCCATGGACGGCCCGCAGTTCCGCCTCGGTCAGGGCCAGAGCGCCGCGGATGCGCGCCTCGCGCCGGTCGCCGTCGAGGTCGGTGACGACGATGAGGCGCAGCGCGCCCATCGGGTCGCCCTCGGGCATCGCCGCGCCGCTGCCACCCGACAGGAGGTAGCGCGGCGCATCGCCCGTGCGGCGCAGGCCGATCCGGTCGGGATAGGCGAGCGAGGCTTGCGCGCCGGGGCTGAGGTCGGGGCCCGCCTCGCGCCGTTTGAGCCGCTTGGCCTCCTCCCGGATGCGGGCGATCACGCCGGCATCGGCCCTTGGGTCGCGCTGATCGAGCGCGCGCAGCCGTGGCATGAGGTCGACGCCCACACCGGACCCGCGCATGGGGTCGCGCTCGGCGAGAGCCGCGGCGAGCCGTGCCGACCCCGCACCGCCCCGCCGGACCAGATGGCCCAGCCGCGGGTGAAGCGGCAGCCGCACGAGGTCGCGCCCATGCGTCGTGATCCGGCCCTCGTCGTCCACGGCGCCCAGCGCGGCCAGCAGGGCACGGGCCTCCGCCAAGGCCTTTTCGGACGGCGGCGTGAGAAACCGCAGCCCCTCGGCCCCGCCCCATTGCGCCAGTTCCAGCGCGAGGCCCGCGAGGTCCGCGACCTCGATCTCGGCTGGCGCGAAGGCCGGGCGCGCGCCGTCCTGCCCCCGTGTCCAGAGCCGGTAGCAGGTGCCCGGCGCGGTCCGTCCCGCGCGGCCTCGGCGCTGCTCGGCCTCGGCGCGGCTGACATCCTCGGTCACAAGGCGGCTCATGCCGCGTGCGGGGTCGAAGCGCGCGCGCCGCGCCTTGCCGCCGTCGACGACGATGCGCACGTCCTCGATGGTCAGAGAGGTCTCGGCGATGGATGTGGCGAGCACCAGCTTGCGCCCCGCAGGCTCCGGCCGGATCGCGGCGCGTTGCTCGGCAAACGGCAGCGCGCCGTAGAGCGGCCGGACATGCGCGTCACCGGGCAGGCGGGGCGCGACCAGCCGTGCCACGCGCCGTATCTCGGCCTCCCCGGGCAGGAAGGCGAGGCAACTGCCTTCGCCCTCACCCATCGCGCGCAGGATCAGGTCGGCCATCGCGGCGTCCCAGCGCGTGTCCGGCCCGGGTGCGCGGTCGAGCCATCGCGTTTCCACGGGGAAGGCGCGCCCCTCCGACGAGATCATGGGTGCGCCGTCGAGCATCTCCGCCACCGGGCCCGCGTCGAGCGTGGCCGACATCACGAGGATACGCAGGTCCGGGCGCAGGGCCTCCCGCGCTTCCCATGCCAGCGCGAGGCCCAGATCGGCGTTGAGCGAGCGTTCGTGGAACTCGTCGAAGATGACCGTGCCGATGCCGGGCAGGTCGGGCGCGTCCTGCACCATCCGGGTCAGGATGCCCTCGGTCACGACCTCGATGCGCGTGGCGGCCGAGACCTTCGCCTCCCCCCGGATGCGGTAGCCCACCGTCTCGCCACAGCGCTCGCCCAGCATCTCGGCCATGCGCTCGGCGGCGGCGCGCGCGGCAAGGCGGCGCGGCTCCAGCATCACGATGCGCCCAGTCGCGCCCGCAGCCAGCAGGGCGGGCGGCACGCCTGTCGTCTTGCCCGCGCCCGGCGGGGCTTGCAGCACGGCCCGTCCGGCCGTGTCCAGCGCCCCGATGAGACGCTGGAGGACATCGCCGATGGGCAGGGCCAAGGCTCGGTCTCGCGTGAAATTTCGCACCGGGCCATAGATCGACGCCGCGCTCGCCTCGGTCAACTCCCAAAGCCTGCCTTGCCCGCGCAGGGCGCAATACGCCCGTTCAAGGAACAAGTGGGGGCAGGTGGGCTGGACAGGCACCGACGGTTGCGGTCAAACGTGGGTCGCGCGGCACATATCCGGCGCCCTCAAGACGGCGAAGACGAAGGTTCCATGACCGAAACTGAAATGCTTTCCGACCGTATCCTCGCCGGTGACCGCCGCGCGCTGGCACGCGCCGTGACGCTTGTCGAAAGCACGCGGGCCGATCACCGGGCGAAGGCCACGGCGCTTCTGGAGGTGCTGCGCCGAGCGGGTCGGCAGGCGCTCAGGATCGGGATGTCGGGGACGCCGGGCGTGGGCAAATCCACCTTCATCGAGGCCTTCGGCATGATGCTGATCGAGCAGGGGCTCAGGGTGGCCGTGCTGGCGGTCGATCCGTCCTCGGCGCGGTCGGGCGGCTCGATCCTCGGCGACAAGACGCGGATGGAGCGGCTTTCGCGCGAGAAGGGGGCGTTCATCCGGCCCTCGCCCGCGTCCTCGCAACTGGGCGGCGTGGCGCGGCGCACGCGCGAGGCGGTGGCGCTTTGCGAAGCGGCGGGGTTCGACGTGGTGCTGATCGAGACGGTCGGCGTCGGTCAGTCCGAGACCATGGTGGCGCAGATGTGCGACCTTTTCGTGCTGCTGCTGGCGCCGGCGGGGGGCGACGAGTTGCAGGGCGTCAAGCGCGGCATCATGGAAATGGCGGACCTGATCCTCGTCAACAAGGCCGATGGCGATCTGAAGGCCGCGGCCACGCGGACCGTGGCGGATTACGCGGGTGCGCTGCGGCTTTTGCGCAAGCGCCCGCAGGACCCCGAGGGGTTTCCCAAGGCGCTGCCGGTTTCGGCGGTGACGGGTGCGGGGCTCGACGCGGCCTGGGCCGAGATGCAGACGCTGGCGGGCTGGCGCCAGGACATCGGCTGGTGGGACCGCACGCGGGCGGATCAGGCGACCCGCTGGTTCGAGGAGGAGGTGCGCGACGGCCTGCTTCGGCGCCTGTCCCGTCCGGAGATCCGGGCGCTGATGGCCGCCCGGGCCGCAGCCGTCGCCCGCGGCGAAATCAGCCCGGAGGCGGCCGCCGATGAGGTGCTGGCGCGGGTGACCGGCTAGGCGGGGGAACCGCGAGCGGCGCGGCCGCGTTCCTCCGGCGAAGGAGGACACCATGACCCAGCGCAACGACGATCCCCTCACCGGACCCGGCACCACGTCCGACCCCAATCAGGCCGACCGAACGGGCCTTCCGGGCCGCAAGAAATTCACCAAGGTACCCGATGAGCCCAAGGGCCCGCCCCAGCGCAACGATCACCCGGCCAGCGGCCCGGGCACGACGGACGATCCCAACATGTCGACCAATGTCGATCTGGACTGATCCGGCGCGGCTGGCGGATGGGCCTATCCGAACAACCGCTCGCCCTGTTCGTCGATGATCTGCCGGGCCTTGAGCAGCGTGATCCGCTCGGCTTCGTCCCTTGACTGGATCAGGTCGGCGCGCAGGAAGCGGTGGACCTTCACCTCGCCGCCCATTTCCTTCTCGATGCGGCCCGCGATGCGGAAGCCGCCAGAGTCCGCTTGCGGCTCGGGGAAGATGCGGAAGTCCTTGTAGACCTCGGGTTCCGGCTCCGGCGTTCCGCCACTGCCGCCGAAGAGCCTCGAAAAGAGGGACATGGGCGCGCTCCGTTCTCGTGTGTTGCGCGCGAGCCTAACGGCGCCGCGCCCTCAGGTGAAGGGGGCTGCGATCAGCCCACGGGCCTGCGCCCGACGGTGAGCTTCAACGCCAGAAGCAGCCACGGCGCGGCGTGCATCGCGAGATCGAGAATGTCGATGGTCTGCGTCAGCTCTCCGGCCGCGAGCATTTTGAGCTTTTCCCAGATATGCGGCTCAGGGACGAAGGGTGCCAGGCCGAGCGTGAGGCTGGCGATGAGCAGGACGCTGAGCGGCAGGGCGTCGAGAAGGCGGCGGAGCGCGGTCATTGTGGTCATGCCTAGGAGACTAGGGTGGGCAATGCTGCCCACCTTCGTGTCGGTCGTCGCGGTGTGGTGGTGGGCAGAATGCCAGCCTACTGATCCAGGAATGACCGCAGCTTCCGCGACCGGCTCGGGTGCTTGAGCTTCCGCAGCGCTTTCGCCTCGATCTGCCTGATCCGCTCCCGCGTGACGCTGAATTGCTGGCCGACTTCCTCAAGCGTGTGGTCGGTGTTCATGCCGATCCCGAAACGCATGCGCAGGACGCGTTCCTCGCGCGGGGTCAGGGACGCCAGCACGCGCGTCGTCGTCTCCTTCAGGTTCTCCTGAATGGCAGAATCCAGCGGCAGGACGGCGTTCTTGTCCTCGATGAAGTCACCCAGCTGGCTGTCTTCCTCGTCGCCGATGGGCGTCTCGAGGGAGATCGGCTCCTTGGCGATCTTCATCACCTTGCGGACCTTCTCGAGCGGCATCTGCAGCTTTTCGGCCAGTTCCTCGGGCGTCGGTTCCCGGCCGATCTCGTGGAGCATCTGGCGGCCGGTGCGCACCAGCTTGTTGATCGTTTCGATCATGTGCACCGGGATACGGATCGTGCGGGCCTGGTCGGCGATCGAGCGGGTGATCGCCTGCCGGATCCACCATGTCGCGTAGGTCGAGAACTTGTAGCCCCGGCGATACTCGAACTTGTCCACGGCCTTCATCAGGCCGATGTTGCCCTCCTGGATGAGGTCGAGAAACTGCAGCCCGCGGTTTGTGTATTTCTTGGCGATGGAGATCACGAGGCGCAGGTTCGCCTCGACCATTTCCTTCTTGGCCTGCCGCGCTTCCTTCTCGCCCTTCTGGACCTGGTTCACGATCCGGCGGAATTCCGAGATGTCGAGGCCCACATACTGGCCGACCTGCGCCATGTCTCCGCGCAACTCCTCGACCTTGTCGCGGGACCGTTCCAGCAGCGCCTGCCAGCCGCGGCCCGATTTCTCGGCCATGCGGTCGACCCAGGTCGGGTCGAGTTCGTAGCCGCGGTATTCCTCGATGAATTCGCGGCGGTTGATCCGCGCCTGGTCGGCCAGTTTCACCATGCCGCTGTCGATCGACATGATCCGGCGGTTGATGCCGTAAAGCTGGTCGATCAGCGCCTCGATCCGGTTGTTGTGCAGGTGCAGTTCATTGACCAGTTCGACGATCTCGGAGCGGAGTTTCTGATACTCCGCCTCCTCGCCCTTCGAAAAACTGCCGTCCTCGTTGAGCGTGGCCGAGATGCGCTTGTCCTGCATCTCGGAGAGCTGGATGTAATCCTCGGCGATGCGATCGAGAGTCTCGAGGACGCGCGGCTTGAGAGCCGCCTCCATCGCCGCGAGGCTCATGTTGGCCTGATCGTCCTCGTCCTCTTCGTCATCCTTGACGATGGGATTGCCGTCGGCGTCGAGTTCGGGCTCCGCGTCGGTCCTCTTCGCGGGTTCGGCATTGGCATTGGCGACGGGCGCCACGACCGGTACGTCGTCGTCTTCGCCGAGCGAGCGGCCGAAGGTGGCGTCGAGGTCGATGACATCGCGCAGCAGGATGTCCTCGTCGAGAAGTTCGTCGCGCCAGATCGTGATGGCCTGGAAGGTCAGCGGGCTTTCGCAAAGCCCCGCGATCATCGTGTTGCGGCCGGCCTCGATACGCTTGGCGATGGCGATTTCGCCCTCGCGGCTCAGCAGTTCGACCGAGCCCATCTCGCGCAGGTACATGCGCACCGGGTCGTCGGTGCGGTCGAGTTTTTCGGTTTCGCTGGCAGAGACGGCCACCTCGCGGCTCGACGAGGTTTCGACCACTTCGGTCGAGCCCTTCGCCTCCGGGTCTTCCTCGGCCTCTTCGTCCTCGATGACGTTGATGCCCATTTCCGAGAGCATCGACATCACGTCCTCGATCTGTTCGGAGCTGACCTGTTCCGGGGGCAGGACCGTGTTTAGCTGATCGTAGGTGATGTAGCCGCGTGTCCGGGCCTCGGCGATCATCTTCTTGACGGCGGTCTGGCTCATGTCGAGCCCGATATCTGCCTCTTCACCTTCCGTCTTGCGATCGTCGGTGTCCTTGGCCATCGGCAATATCCTTTCGAGCTGGGCATCTGGCGGGTGCGAGGCCGCCTTACCCTTGCATCTGCATCCACATGTAATGCGAATCAGTGATTCGCAAAGGCCGTCGTCAGCTTTTCTTCGCTTGCCCTGCCTTGTTTAGCAACTCGTGGAACGCAGCACGGGCTTCGGGTGTGTCCCCGAACTGCTCACTTGGCCGATTCGCGTGCGGCGACATGGCCGCGTGTCTGTTGTTGACCGCCTGTCTCAGCCTGAACGCCAGGGTGCTGTCCTCTTCGACCGCGCCGTCGGCAACGTCATGGGTCGCTTCGTTCAACTCGCTCTCCCACGCCTGCGCCGCCGCCTGTTTGGTCAGTTCTTCCTCCAGGCATGTCCGCGCCGCGTCGATGTCCTCGGCGTGGCCCGACAGGAACGGTGTGATCCGCAGATGGCCCATCGCCTCGAGGCTTTCAAGGGTTGCGATATGTCCGTTTCGCGCAAGTTCCGCGCGCAGCCCCTCGCGGCTGCGCTCGCCGGTGGCCAGCAGGAACAGCGCCAGCGATGCGACGGCACGATCCGATGGCTCCAACCGCTCGATCCGGCCCTCGAACTCGTCGATCAGCGCGGGATAGCGGCAGAGCGTGGTCAGGATCAGCGCCATGCGAAGCGACTCGCCGCTCAGCTGGCCGGCCAGCGCGCGGGTGGAGGCGAGCGGGGCGACAGGGGCCTCGGCGAAGCCGCGCCGGCCCTTGGACCACCGGCTGCCAAGGTCGTTGCGTGCGCGGAACAGTTCCCGGCGGAAGACGGCGAGCGCCTCGCCGTAGTGCCGCTGGAGCGACTGGTTCTTGATCAGACCGATGGCGGTGCGCAGGCGGACATCCAGCCCGGCGCGTCGTTCGGGCGTGTCGAAGCTCTGACCCTCCGTCTCCCGGCGCCAGAGTAGCCTGACCAGAGGCTCGGCACTGTCGATCGCCTGCTGCATGGCCGATGGCCCGCGTGCGCGGATCAGGTCGTCGGGGTCCTGCCCCTCGGGCAGGATGGCGAAACGCAGCGACCGGTCGTGGCCCAGATGGGGCAACGCGAGGTCGACTAGCCGCATCGCGGCGCCCAGTCCGGCCTTGTCCCCGTCCAGCGCGATGACGGGTTCCGGCGAGATACGCCAGAGCATCTGCAGCTGTTCCTCGGTGATCGCGGTGCCCAAGGGGGCGACGGCCGCTTCGAAGCCCGCGGCCACCAGCGCGATCACGTCCATGTAGCCCTCGGCCACGACAAGCGGCTGCCCCTGCCCGGCGGCGCTGCGGGCGGGCCCGTGATTGTAGAGCGCGCGGCCCTTGTCGAAGAGCGGGGTTTCGCGGCTGTTGAGGTACTTGGCGCGCGCATTGGGGTCCATGGCGCGGCCGCCGAAGCCGATGCAGCGCCCGCGCGGGTCGCGGATCGGGAACATGATCCGGTCGCGGAAGGCGTCATAGGGCGCGCCGCCGTCGTCGGGCCGCGTCGCCAGACCGGCCTCGATGACATGGTCGGTCGGGATGCCCTTGGCCACGAGCGCCTGATGGGTGGCATTGCGGGCGCCGGGCGCGAAGCCGATCTCGAAGCGGTCGAGAATCGGTTGGGTCAGGCCCCGGCGTTCGAGATAGGCCCGCGCCTCGGCCGCCGCTTGTGTCTTGAGCTGCAAGCGGAAATAGCCGACGGCGGCCTCGGTGGCCTTCGCAAGCTCGGTGGCGCGGTCGGCCTTTTCCGCGGCCTTCGGGTCGCGCGCGGGCATCGGCATGCCGGCATCGCGCGCCAGCAGTTCGACCGCCTCCATGAAGCCCACGTTCTCGGTTTCCTGCACGAAGCTGACGAGGTCCCCCTTCGCATGGCAGCCGAAGCAGTAGTAGAAGCCCTTGCGGTCATCCACATGAAAACTGGCGGTTTTTTCCTGATGGAAGGGGCAGGGCGCCCACATGTCGCCCTTGGCCTGGTTCGACTTGCGGCGGTCCCACATGACCTTGCGGCCCACCACCTGCGAGAGCGAGACGCGGGTCTTCAATTCGTCGAGGAAACCGGGGGGCAAGCTCATGGCGGCCAATATCGGCCGGCAATGAGCCCCTGTCCAGCGCCTCCCCGCGCTGCCGGCGGGAAATGACCCTGAAGATGTCGCCGGGCACCCATGCAGGCGCCGCAGTTGCGCGGCAGAACCGTGACGGTTGCGTACCGAGTTGCCCTGTAAACCGGTCGCGTTGCCCGTCGCCGATGCGGCCTCTCCTGTCCCGCATCGGGTCGGGTGGCGCGATGCCGCTCGCCGGCGATTGCCCGTTAATGGCGCCTGCTAGAGGTCCGCGCGCGCCGAGACCATGCGCATGGCGCGCTCGATGTCATGGGCGGCGCTTGCCGCCATGGAGCGGAAGACGAGCGCCACGTAGCGATCCTCGGCGGTGCGCATCAGGAGGCAGGACATGTGGGCCAGCATGGTGCGGGCGGCATGGCCGACCTCGAACACGGAGAGGCGCAGGTCGAGGGGCACGAGCCGTGCAAGGACGTCGCGCGCATCGGTCCCCGCGATCTCGACGGCGGCCCAAGCGTCGCCCTGATCCGTAAGCGCCGCGCCGGGGATCGTGACCGTGTCCTCGCTCATCACGAACCACTGGTCCAGCCCGCTCCAGACCACGCGCGCGCGATTCGCCTCGACGAAGGTGCCGACGGGCGGCAGGCGGCAGCCCACGGCCTTTTCCAGCGCCTTGGACACCGCGTCGGCCTGTCCCGAGAAGGGTGCGACGGAGGTCACGGACCTCAGCACGACCTCGGTCGCTTCGACCGTGCCGTACGACAGCGGTAGAAGCCCCTCGAAGGGCGTGCGTGCAATCAGGCTAGCCACGGGCGCGTCCTCCCTCGGGGTCGAAGAATACCGGGTCGCAGACCTCGCAGAGCGTGGTCTTGTCGCGCAGGTGATCGACCATGCGCACGGTCTCGCCCATCCGCGCGCGGCCGTTCAGCAGGAACCCGAGGCCGATATGCGTCTCGAACGTTGGAGACCACGCCACCGAGGTGATGTAGCCCTGATCGTTCACGCGCGTGGCCGCGTCGCCCTCCCGGAACAGATGCGCGCCGGCCAGAAGCGCGTTCTCCGGCTCTTTCGGCTTCAGGCCCACGAGCTGCTCGCGATGTTCCCCGGACAGGCCCGGGCGCAGCGAGGCGGTCTTGCCGATGCAGTCCTTCTTGGCCGAGACCATGCGGCCCATTCCGACATCGTCCGCCGTCACGCGGCCATGGATTTCCGAGTGGGTGATGAAGCCCTTTTCCAGCCGCAGGACATTGAGCGCCTCCATCCCGTAGGCACCGCCCCCGAGGGTCTCGGCGCGGGCCACGAGGTCCCGGAACAGCGCCTCGCCATAGCGTGACGGGATCGCGATCTCGTAGGCGTGCTCGCCCGAGAAGGAGATGCGGAAGAGGCGGCCCTTGACCCCGTGGATCATCACCTCGCCGCAGGCCATGAAGGGAAAGCTCTCGTTGTCGACGGGCTGGTCGAGGACGGAATTGATAAGGTCCCGCGCCTTGGGTCCCGCGACGGAGAACTGCGCCCATTGCTCGGTCGCGGAGATGAAGGCCACGTCCAGATCGGGCCTGAGGCACTGATGCACGAACTCCAGATGCGTCATGACCTGCCCGGCGGCGGCGGTGGTGGTCGTCATGACATAGTGATTTTCGCCCAGCCGCGCGGTCGTGCCGTCGTCCATCACATGCCCGTCCTCGCGCAGCATGAGGCCATAGCGCACGCGCCCCGGCTTCAGCGTGGAGAACATGTTGCAATAGACGAAATCGAGGAAGGCCGCCGCGTCCGGCCCCTGAATGTCGATCTTGCCCAGCGTCGAGACATCGACGACGCCGACCGCCTCGCGCACCATCCGCACCTCGCGGTCGCAGGACTGCCGCCAATGGGTCTCGCCCCGTTTCGGCAGGTAGGACGGGCGGTACCATAACCCCGCGGTGATCATCGGCGCGCCCCAGGATCGCATGGCGCGGTCGGAGGTCGTGAACCGTTCCGGTGCGAAGCCCTTCGCTTCCGCACCTGCGGCCATCGCGCCGATGGAGGTGGGGATGAAGGGCGGGCGGTAGGTCGTGGTCCCGGTCTCGGGGATGCCGCGCCCCGTCGCGTCGGCCAAGAGCGCCAGCGCCGCGATGTTCGACGACTTGCCCTGATCGGGCGCCATGCCTTGCGTCGTGTAGCGCTTCATGTGCTCGACGGAGATGAACCCCTCCTGCGCGGCGAGCCTGATGTCCTTGGTGGTCACGTCATTGGCGAAGTCGAGCCATGCGCGGCCCTTGCCTTCGACATACCAGAGCGTGCTGCCGCTCCCAGCCTCGTCCGAGGCTTTCGGCACCGTGATGCGCGCGGTCTTGAGGCCGAGCGCCTTCAGCGCCTCGGTCGCGGCCTCCTTGCCCTGCGTCAGGCAGGCGGAGGTCGACATCGCCCCGTTGCAGGCGCCCGCCGGGATCATGCCCGGCACCGCGTTCGGCGCGGGGAGGAAGGCCTTGGCCTCGGCATCCCAGACGGGTCGCGCGCCGAGGTGACAGGTCAGGTGCACCGAAGGGTTCCAGCCGCCCGACATGGCGAGGCAATCGGTGATGATATCCTCGGTCCGCCCGCCATGGCGCACGGTGATCTCGCGCAGACCGTGGCGGCCCTTGGTGCCGATGACCTGCCCGCCCTCGATCAGCCGGTAGTCGCCCTGTTTCTCGACGCCTGTCCGACTGTCGATGACGGCGGCCACGCGCAGGCCCGCCGCCTGCATCTCCGCCGCCGTGCGGTGCGCGTCGTCGTTCGTGGCGAACAGCGTCAGGTTCCGACCCGGTGCCACGCCGTAGCGGTTGAGGTAGCTGCGCACGGCGCTGGCCAGCATGATCCCGGGTCGGTCGTTCATCGGGAAGGCGATGGGCCGCTCCAGCGCGCCAGCGGCCAGCACGGCGGTTTTCGCCCGGATGCGCCAGAAGCATTCGCGCGGCAGGTCCGGCTCGTGGGGCAGGTGCTGGCCCACGCGCTCCAGCGCGCCGAAATTCAGATCGTCATAGACGCCGGTGACCGTGGTCCGCGTCATGATCCGGACGTTGTCCATCGCGGCGAGTTTTTCGCGCATCTCCCCGGCCCAGACGTCGCCGGGCTTGCCGCCGATTTCCTCGCTGTCGGAAAGAAGCCGCCCGCCGATCTCGGTGTTCTCGTCGATCACGATGACGTCGGCCCCGGCCTCCGCCGCCGTGCGCGCCGCCATGAGGCCCGCGGGCCCCGCGCCGATCACCAGCACATCGCAATGGGCGAAGGCGCGTTCGTTCGCTTCGGGGCTGGCGCCCCTGGTCATCCGCCCGAGGCCGGCGGCGCGGCGGATGATCGGCTCGTAGAGGCCTTCCCAGAACGCACGCGGCCACATGAAGGTCTTGTAGTAGAACCCCGCGCCGAGGAAGGGCCACAGCAGGTCGTTGACGGCCATCAGGTCGCGGTCGAGGGGACCCATCCGGTTCTGGCTGGTGACGGTCAGCCCATCATGGATCTCCTGCACGGTCGCGCGGACATTGGGGATCATCGCGTGGCCTTGGCCCACCTGGATCAGAGCGTTGGGCTCCTCGCTTCCGGCGGTCAGGACGCCGCGCGGACGGTGGTACTTGAAGGACCGGCCCATGAGCCGGATGTCACGCGCCAGAAGCGCCGAGGCGACTGTGTCGCCCTTGAACCCCGTGACGGTCTTGCCGTCGAAGCTGAAGCGGACCGGCTGCGACCGGTCGATGCGTCCGCGTCCCTCAACCCGCATTGCGCGCCTCCCGGGCGAGCTGCGCCCCCAGAACTTCATGCGTGATCGTGTTGCGCGTCACCAGAAGCCACGCCCCGCAGCCCGATCCGTGATGCCACAGCTCGCGCGTCTCGCCCGCCGGGTTCTCCCGGTTGTGGAGGTAGTCGTTCCATTCTTCCGGCGCCGCCTCGGGGTCGGGCCGGTGGAGATAGGTCTCGTGACCCTTGATGCTGAACTCGCGGATGTCGCGGGCCCCGCAGAGGGGGCAGGTGATCTGCATGTCCGTTCCCCCTAATGCAGGTTGTGCTGGCTGCCGGTGGCCTCTTCGTCCATCAGCCCGCGCCCGGTGGCAAAACGGTCGAGCCGGTAGCGCGCGGCCGCCTCGTGCGGGCGGTCGGTGGCGATCAGGTGGGCGAAGGTGTGGCCCGAGCCCGGCACCGCCTTGAACCCGCCGTAGCACCAGCCGCAATTGAGGTAGAGCCCGTCGATATGGGTCTTGTCGATGATGGGCGAGCCGTCGGGCGACATGTCCATGATGCCGCCCCAGGACCGGAGCATCTTCGCCTTTCCGATCATCGGCATCAGCGTCAGGCCCGCCTCCATCACATGCTCCGCCATGGGCAAGTTTCCCCGCGCCGCATAGGATGCGTAGAAATCGAGGTCACCGCCGAAAACCAGCCCGCCCTTGTCGGACTGGCTGATGTAGAAATGACCCATGCCGTAGGTGATGACGTTGTCGATCACCGGTTTCAGCCCCTCGGTCACGAAGGCCTGCAGGACGTGGGACTCGATCGGCAGTCGCATGCTGGCCATCGCCGCCACCTGGGAGGATCGGCCAGCCACGACGATGCCAACCTTCTTGGCCCGGATCGCCCCGCGCGAGGTCTGCACGCCGGTGACTTTGCCGTTCTCGATATCGATGCCGGTGACTTCGCAATTCTGGATCAGGTCCACGCCGCGCCGGTCCGCCCCGCGCGCGAAGCCCCAGGCCACGGCGTCGTGCCGCGCCGTGCCACCGCGCTTGTGGTAGAGCCCGCCGAAGATTGGAAAGCGCGTCTGCTCGAAATCGAGATAGGGCACGATCTTGCGCACGCCCTCGGTGTCCAGAAGGATGGCGTCGTCGCCCTGGTTGATCATCGCGTTGCCGCGCCTTGCGTAGGCGTCGCGCTGCCCGTCGGAATGGAACAGGTTGATGATGCCCCGCTGCGAATGCATCACGTTGTAGTTGAGGTCGGCTTCCAGCCCTTCCCAAAGCTTGAGCGAATGGCTGTAGAATTCGGAGTTGCCCGGCAGGCCGTAATTGGCGCGCACGATGGTGGTGTTGCGCCCGATATTGCCGCCGCCGAGATAGCCCTTTTCCAGCACGGCGATATTGGTCAGCCCATGCTCCTTGGCGAGGTAGAAGGCCGTGGCCAGACCATGGCCGCCGCCACCGATGATGACGATGTCATAGGCGTCTTTCGGCGCCGGGTCGCGCCACGCCGGCCGCCAGCCCTTGTTGCCGGTCAGGCCCTGGGCGAGCACCGCCAAGCCGGAATACCGCATCTGGACTCCTTCGATAACGTCATGCGCCGCGTCGTGCGCAACATCGAACGGCCCTGCGACCCGGTCGATCGCAGGCACCATCCCCGTCGGCCTTTATCGACCGTGACATGAAGGTTTGAAAGTCCGTGGACGACAATAAATCGCCGCATGGCGACGGGGCGCCGCACGCGGCCCCGGTCCGCTTCGCGTCAGGAGGTCGGCGGCGATCCGTCGGGATCGAACGGCACCTGTCCGGCATAGCGCGGACGCGACAAGGTGAAGTTGTCGAACCGCGCCACTGTCAGACCGATATCGAAGGGCGCAACATAATCCACGAAGGTTTCCACGAGGATGACGCGCTCCCCGTTGGGCATGTCGGGCAGGCGATCGACGATCGCGTCGAGGTTGGAATTGAACAGACGCGCCGCACCGTTCACGCCGTGGGACCAGTCGACATTGTAGCTGCCGTTGATCATGGCGATCTGGCTCACCCGCATCTCGACCTCGTTGGAGCCGCGGATGATGCTGTTGGACACGTCGGCCAACCCTTGAATGTCGTGGCCGAAGACCATGTTGGTCTGCCGCGACAACATGTCGGCCACCATGTAGGTCGTCTTCACGGAGGTGTTGTAGACGCGATATGCGTCGAAGAACACGAAACTGCCGACGAACGCCCAGACGAGGATCGGCGTCATGAGGACCGTCTCGAAGGCCACGGCCGCGCGCTCTTCCCGTGCAAATCGGCGGATGTATCCGATCATGGCAAGTGCCTCTCAGTCCGGTTCGTTGACGAAGACCGACGCGGCCAGCATGTGCAGGCCGCCGGAATCGTCACGTGTGAGATTGAGCCCGAAGCCCGAGAACGGCAGCAGCCGATCGACGATCATGCAGGCGCGCACCAGCATCAGTTGGTTGTCGGCCCCGGGATTGAAGGTGGTGCTGACGGTGGCCGACGCGTCGGCCCGTTCGATGCACATCTCCTGATTGCCCGGCACCGCGTATGTGGCCCGGTCTATCTCGCGCAGGTCGATCGTCAGCAGGGTTTCGCAATCGGGCAGGAGCGAGGTGTTGTCGCAGATCGCGGTGCGGATTTCGGCCGGCGTGACGGTCAGGCCGTTGGCAAGCCGCAGGATGCGCACCGCCTGGTCGAGCGTGCGCTCCATCATGACCTGGCGCGTCATGATCATCGAGGTTTCGAACACGGCGATAAAGAGGATCATGATGATCGGGAAAGTGATCACGAACTCCATCGTCGCGGTGGCGTTCTCGCGGCGAACGAACTGTTTGATGCGAAAGGAGAGATTTTGCATGGGATTACTCGATCAGCCTCAACTGGTTGATCACGCCGGCGATGGACTGGAACGCCGATTCAAGATCGGAGCCGCGCACAGGGTAGTAATGGGCCAGTGTCGAGGCACAGTTGCGCATCTCGGTCTGCGCGTTGGAATTCGCGTTGAAGGAGATGGTGAAGACAACGATGTCGTTGTCGCGCGCTTCCTGGCAGGCGGCATAGAACCGGGTGAGGTTGGTGCTCCGCCAGCTTTCCGTGACACGGCAGCCATCGCCATTGCAGTCGTCCGAGTTGTTCTGCTGGGCCAACTCCTCGGTGTGGTTGAGGAAGATGTCGTCCACGTCGGTCGCGTTGAGCGGCGCTTCTGTCCGGTCCAGGAACCGAGGGCGCAACTGGTCGGTGATGTTGCCGTCCGTCATCAGAACGATCACCTTCAGCGTCTCGGGATCGTCGAATGGCGCGGGGCGTTCGTCGAACTGCGCCGGCATCTGACCCGCGGCGGCAAGCTGCTGCACGGCCCAGTTGCTGTCGGGGTGAAGTAGCCACAAACCCCACTGCATCCCGTAATGGGTGCCGGTGCCGTCATGAAGGCGCATCCGGTCGATGAACCCGTGCAGAGCATCGTCATCGTTGTTGAAGTACTGTATCGCCGAGGAGGGCTCGCCCGCCGACACGTCGTCTTCCAGAGGGCACCACCCCCAATCCATGGTGAGGTTGTCGATGGCCCAGTTCATGAAATGCGGCACCTGTTCGAAGCTCTCGCCCTGCGGAATGTGCCATGTCGCGAAATCGGTGTCGTCGAAGTCGACGCAACTGGAGCGCGGGTGATCGCGCAGCACCGTCACCGTGTCGCCGTCCTCGTCGACGTAGTCGACATACATGCGGGTGCCGCCGATGAGGTCGAACATGGTCGCGCCGGGGTTGACCAGTCCGGCATAAGGCACCACCGAAATGGTTGTGGTCTCGGCGCGTTCGCCCTGAAGCATGCTGCTGATGAAGTTCCGCGCCGCCGGACGAAGCCGGTCGATCTGCGGCATGCCATCGCTGTCGGTGAAACGCATCGAACCGGAGATGTCGAGCACGAGCGAGATCTCGACGTTCGGAATGATCTCCTCGGCGGCGCCGACCGCCGGCGAGGTCAAGACCCGCACGCCGAACATGTGCATGAAGAAGGTGCGGACCTCCAATTCGGCATACGCTTCCACGCGGCGGAAGTTGACGCCTTCTTCGACATCGACGCTCAGGCGGTAGTTTTCCAGCCCGGAGATTTCGAAATAGTTTTCGACTACTTCGACGGGATTGAGCGGCTGCAGCACCGACGCCGCGGCGAGTACTGCGCGGTCGAGGGTGTATTGCAGCTGCACACGCTGCGTCTCGTAGCGCATGATGTCTATGGCGATGCCGGCCACGGCGACCATGAGGATGAACACCATGAGCGCGAATGTGGTGATGGTGCCGTCCTCGCGGCGCATGAAACGGCCGAGGATGCGCTGGCCCAGACGGCTGCGCATGGCGAGCTCGCTCGTCGTGTTTCTGAACGCGCGCATTTGGCGCTCCTTTTTACCCGGTGTCGCGACAAGACACTTCACTGCGCCTGTCGTGCCCCCAAACCGCGGCAGAAATTGGGCGGATCATGGCTGGAAACGGGGAGTTTCTGTTTCCTGATTGGGTGTAATCCCCGGGAAATCGAGCTGTTCTTGCCGAGGGTGGAACGCAGTTAACACTTGTGTCATTGCAAGGCCCTATGCGTTTCATGGGGTGGGTCCGGGCGTAACACCCATCAACGCACCGACAGCCATCGGGCCCCGGGAGGAGGACCAATGACCACGGCCACGACCACGGCACGAACCGAGCCGAGCTTTCGGCAATCCGTCGATCTGATGTTCAACCGCGCGGCGGCGCTACTCGACCTGCCACCGGGGCTGGAGGAGAAGATCCGCGTCTGCAACGCGACCTACACGGTGCGCTTCGGCGTGCGCCTCAGGGGTGAGATCCGGACCTTCACCGGATACCGCTCGGTTCATTCCGAACACATGGAACCGGTGAAGGGCGGCATCCGCTACGCGCCGACAGTCAACCAGGACGAGGTGGAGGCGTTGGCGGCGCTGATGACCTACAAATGCGCGCTGGTGGAGGCGCCTTTCGGCGGGTCCAAGGGCGGATTGTGCATCGATCCGCGCCATTATGAGCCGGACGAGATCGAGAAGATCACCCGGCGCTTCGCCTTCGAGCTGATCAAGCGCGACATGATCAATCCCGCCCAGAACGTGCCCGCCCCCGACATGGGCACCTCCGAGCGCGAGATGGCGGTGATCGCGGACCAGTACAACCGGATGAACACCACCGACATCAACGCGCGCGCCTGCGTGACCGGCAAGCCGATCCATGCGGGCGGCATCCAGGGCCGGGTGGAGGCCACGGGGCGCGGCGTCCAGTACGCCTTGCAGGAGTTCTTCCGCCACCCCGAGGACGTGAAGCGCGCGAACCTGTCGGGTTCGCTCGACGGCAAGCGGGTCATCGTGCAGGGCCTTGGCAACGTCGGCTATCACGCGGCGCTGTTTCTTAGCGAGGAAGACGGCTGTCGCGTGACCCATGTGATCGAGCGCGACGGGGCGCTGGAGAATCCGGACGGGCTTGACGTGACCAGCCTGCGCGACTGGATCATGCGTCATGGCGGGGTCAAGGACTGCCCCTTCGGCACCTATCACCCCGACGGCGCGGCGGTGCTGGAGGCGGAGTGCGACATCCTCATCCCCGCGGCGCTGGAGGGGGCGATCAACCTCGGCAACGCCGAGAACATCAAGGCGCCTCTGATCATCGAGGCCGCCAACGGCCCGATCACGGCCGGTGCCGACGAGATCCTGCGCCACAAGGGGATCGTCATCATTCCCGACCTCTACGCCAATGCGGGCGGCGTGACCGTGTCCTATTTCGAGTGGGTCAAGAACCTGTCCCATATCCGCTTCGGACGGATGCAGCGGCGGCAGGAGGAATCGCGCCATCAGCTTCTCGTGGACGAACTGGAGCGGCTCTCGGCCGATACCGGCATCGGCTGGCAGCTCACGCCCGACTTCAAGCAGAAATACCTGAAGGGCGCGGGCGAGTTGGAGCTGGTGCGCTCGGGCCTCGACGACACGATGCGCGGCGCCTACCAGTCCATGCGCGAGATCTGGTGGGAGCGAGACGACGTCACCGACCTGCGCACGGCCGGCTTCCTCGTGGGGATCGAACGGGTCGCGAAGAGCTACCAGGAAAAGGGGATCTGACGGGGCAGATACGACCGGCGTGAGGCTGGAACGCAGAAAACGAAGCTTCGGAGGGCGTTTGGACGTCGGCGAGGCGGCATCTCCACAGGTTGAAGTCAACGTCCGAGTTGCGGACGAAGGAGCCACTCGCTCGTGCAATACCATCCATTGCGGGGTGCCGCAGGCGCACAAGTTCTCCCGCGTGGCACTCAAGGTGTTAGGTTAGGACGACCACTTTATCGCTAGGCGGAGCCGCGGTTGGACTGATTGCCCTTTCCAGAGTAACGCTCAGTCCATTCACGGAGGCATTCCGCGTTTGGTTCAACCCTCGGTAAGACGCTCGGACTTTGTCTGGCGGTGATCGCGGACAGCGAGCCAGACTGATAGCGCGAGAAAGAAAACCGTGAGGATGTAGAGACCTATGGAAATCGGGCTGGCGACGAGGATCGACCAATCGCCGTCGGAGATGGACATTGCACGACGCAGGTTGCGTTCCATGTCTCCGCCCAGCAGGAGGCCGAGCACGAGCGGCACCAGGCTGACATCGAACTTGCGCAGAAGGTATCCGATGACCCCGAAAAAGACCATCATCTCGAGATCGAAGACCGAGTTCGAGATGCCGTAGACGCCCACGAATGTGACCGCGGCGACGATCGGCATGAGCGCCCAGGTGGGCGTCATCATCAACCGCGTGAAGATGCCGATCATCGGCAGGTTCAGGATCAGGAGCGCCACATTCGCCATGTAGAGCGACGCCACGAGGCCCCAGACCAGATCGGGCTGGCGCTCGAACAGGAGCGGGCCGGGCTGCACGTTGAGCGAGATCAGCATGGCCAGCAGCACAGCGGTCGTCCCCGATCCGGGGACCCCGAGGCTCAGCATCGGGATCAGCGCACCGCCCGAGGCCGCGTTATTGCCCGCCTCGGGGGCCGCCACGCCGCGCGGATCGCCCTTGCCGAAGGTGCCCTTCTTGTTCGAGGTCTGCTTTTCCGCGACATAGGCCATGAACGACCCGAGCGAGGCCCCCGCGCCCGGTAGCACGCCCGCGACGAAGCCCACGCCCGAGCCGCGCAGCATCGCCCAGCGGGTGCGCCAGATCGCCCCCCATTGCGGCAGCCAGCTGCCCACGGGGATGGCCTTGGGCCGGTCCTTGAAGGTCTTTTCGAGCAGCATCAGGATTTCCGAGATCGCGAAGAGGCCCACGAGGGCGACGATCGGCTCGATCCCGTCATAGAGGTGGAAGCTGTCGAAAGTGTAGCGCGGGACGCCCGAAATCGGGTCGAGGCCGACAGTGGCAAGCATCAGGCCGATCAACGCCGAGAGCAGCGTCTTGCGCGGGTCCACGCCCGCGATGCCGCCGATGGTCGCAAAAGCGAGGATGTAGAGAGCGAAATAGTCCGCGGGTCCGAAATGGATCGCTGCACGCGCCAGAATGGGCGCGAAGAGCGACAGGCCGATCACCGCGATGGTGGCTCCCACGAAGGAGGCGACGCCCGAGATCGCGAGCGCGTTCGCGGCCTGGCCCTGCACCGCCATAGGGTATCCGTCGAGCGTGGTCATGATCGCCGGTTCGTCGCCGGGGATGTTGAGCAGGATCGAACTGATCCGCCCGCCATACATGCATCCGAAATAGACCGCGCAGAGCAGGATCATCGACGAGGTGGCATCGAAGCCGAAGGTGAAGGTCAGCGGGATCAGCACCGCTACGCCGTTGACCGGCCCCAGCCCCGGCAGGGCGCCCAGAAGCGTGCCGATGAAACAGCCCATCAACAGCAAGGCGATGTTGAGGGGCGTACTCGCGACGACGAAGCCTTGGCCGAGGAGAGACAGGATTTCCATGCTACGTACCCTTGCGCATCGTCCGACAGGTCAGACGAAGAGCTCTCCCAGAAAATCGAGTGGCAGGCCCAGCACCTGGTCGAAGAGCGCCCAGAGCGCGGGCGCCATGATCGCACCCAGCAGAACCGCGCGCCGCGGCGCACCACCGAGAATGATGCCGATCAGCGTGATCAGCGCGAAAGTGGCCAGCGGGAAGCCCAGCGGCTCCAGCGTCATCGTGAAGCCCACCAGCACGGCGAGCGCGGCCGCCTGACGCCACATCCGCTGCGGAGCGGGCCAATCGACCTGCCCCGTGGGAAACACCACCAGCGAAGCGGAGAGGATCATCATGGGAATGCCCACGATGATCGGGAACACCGTCGGACCAAGCACGTCCCCGAAGCTGACGTCATAGGTCCCCGCCTGCCGCGTGTAGAGCGCCGCGATCATGAAGATCGCGACGCCCAGGATCCTTACGCTCATTCGATAACGCCGATGTCGCGCGAAATCTGTTCCATCACGTCGGCCTGTTCACGGACGAAGGCCTCGAACTCCGCGCCGCCGCGCCAGATCGGCACGAGGCCCGAAGCGGTCGCCGCTTCCTGCCATTCGTCGGAGTTGTAGAGCGTCTCCAGACGGTCGACCCACGAGGCATACTCCTCGTCGGAAACATCACCGCCGGTGTAGAGACCGCGCCAGTTGTAGCCGGTCACGTCAACGCCCTGGCTGATGGCCGTGGGAATGTCCGGAAACGCCGGGATCGGTTCGTCGCTGAGCGCCGCCAGAACGCGGATGTCACCCGATTCCACGAAACCCGCGATCTCGCCGAGATCGGTGGAGACGACGTCGATCTGCCCGCCCATCATCTGCGTGACCGCATCGGTGCCGCCGTCGAACTGAACCCAGCGAATGGCGGAAAGGTCCTCGACGCCCGCTTCATCCGCGACCATCAGAAGGCGAATGTGGTCCCAGCCGCCGGCGCCGGAGGATCCGGCGGTGACAAGCGCGGTGGGATCCGCCGCCATGGCTTCGTTGAGGTCGGCCAGGCTTTCGATCGGGCTCTCGTCATCGACGGCGATCACGCCCACATCGGCGCCCAGCATGGCGAGGTAGCGCATCGTGTCGAGCGGCGCGGGATAGCGGCCCTGCGCGATCTGGGTGATGCCCACGGTCGACGTGGCGACGATCAGGTCGGCGTCGTCGGACCGCTCGGCTGCGACCATCGCGAAGGTCACGGCGCCCACGCCGCCGGGCATGTTCGTGATCTGCACGTTGCCGTCCACGAGGTCGAGCTCGGTCAGGATGCGTCCGATCGTGCGGCAGGTGAAGTCCCAGCCGCCGCCGGGGTTCGAGGGCGCAATGCACTCGTTTGCAGTGGCGGGTGCCGCGGTCATCGTCACCGCGGCTGCCGTCACGGCAGCCAGCTTGGCAGTTGTCAGTTTTCGAAAGATCATCGGTTTCTCCTCCCAGTAAAACCCGTATGCAAACTGATGCGATCCTTGAGGTTTTTGCAAGGGGTGATCCGACGCCACGTGGCAGGGTCCCGCCGAGACCTGTGCCATGAGCGGCGCAGCACCCGGGTGCCAGCGTCCTTGAGGACCCGGACGATCCTTGCGGACAAGCCGATGCGACGCCCCCTTGCCCCCGCGAAAAGCGTGAGGGCATTATGCGGGCCGGGAGAGACCCGAGGGAAGGAAAACGATATGACGAGCTTGTCACCCGCGAAGAGCCCCGTGCCGGAGGGCAGCCGGATCACCGTCTGCGAGGTCGGGCCTCGGGACGGATTCCAGAACGAAGCGACCTTCATCCCGACGGACAGGAAGATCGCGATCGTCAACGCGCTCTTCGCGTCGGGGCTGCGGCACATGCAGGTGACCTCGTTCGTCAGCCCGCGCGCCGTGCCGCAACTCGCCGATGCCGAGGATGTTCTTGCCGGCATCTACCGTCCCGACGGCGCTTACGTTACCGCGCTCGTGCCGAACCTTCGCGGTGCGGAGCGGGCGGTGTGCTGCGCGCTCGACGCGGTGCACACGGTGGTTTCCGCCTCCGAGACGCATAACCTCAAGAACGTGAACCGACCCGTCGCGCAGTCCCTCTCCGAATTCGAGGCGGTCATCGACACGCTGAAGTCCGCCGGGATCGCGGTCGAGGGCGGCATCGCGACGGCCTTCGGGTGCCCCTTCGAAGGCGTCGTGCCGCCCGAGCAGGTCGCCCGCATCGCCCGCCGCTACCAGGAGCTTGGCGCGGATGCCGTTTCGCTTGGCGACACGACGGGCATGGCCACGCCGCTTACCGTGCGCGCCGCGATACGCGCCATCCGCGAGGCCGCGCCCGGTCTTGGCATTCACCTGCATTTCCACAACACGCGCGGCGTGGGCCTTGCCTGCGTGATGACCGGGCTCGCCGAGGGCGTAACCCACTACGACGCCGCCGTGGGCGGCCTTGGCGGCTGCCCCTTCGCGGCGGGGGCGACCGGCAATATCTGCACCGAGGACCTGGTCTACCTGCTTCAGGAAAGCGGGTTTGAAACCGGTGTGGACCTCGAAATGCTCATCTCCGCGGCGCAACTGACGCAAGATGTGATCGGCCGCAGCCTGCCCGGTCAGGTTATCAAGGCGGGGCCGCGGCTGAAACGTCATGATCCCGAACTGACCGTCACGGCCGCCGGATGAGCGAACTTCCCCTAGCGGGCGTCCGCGTCATCGACCTGACGCGAATTCTGTCCGGTCCGTTCTGTTCGATGCTGCTGGCCGATCTGGGCGCGGATGTCCTCAAGATCGAAGCGCCGGGCGGCGACCCCGTTCGCGGACAGGGACACAAGGTGGATGGCCTGTCTTGGTATTTCGCGGGCTTCAACCGCAACAAGAAGTCGATCGAACTCGACCTGCGCGCAGCAGAAGGCATGGCGGTGCTGGAACGCCTGCTGACGGATGCAGACATCCTGACCGAAAACTTTCGTCCCGGCATACTTGACAGGATGGGCCTGACAGAGGCCCGCCTGCGCGAAATCAATCCCGGTCTGATCGTCGTCAGCGTGAACGGCTATGGCAGCACCGGCCCCTACGCAAATCGCCCGGCCTTCGACTTCATCGCGCAGGCCATGTCGGGCTACATGGCAACAAACGGAACACCGGAAACCGGCCCCCTGCGCACCGCACCGCCGATCACGGATCTGGTCGCTGGCATCTACGCTGCGCTCGGCGCCGTCGCCGCGCTCCGCGGGCGCGAGAAGGGTGGCCCCGGACAGCGGGTCGAAGCGTCAATGATGATGTCCATGATGTCGATGATGGCCTATCTCACGTCGAACGCGCTGGCCACCGGACGTAACCCGGTTCCGACCGGAAATGACCATCCGATCGCGTCCCCCTACGGCCTGTTCCGGACGGCAGACGGCGACATCGCCGTGGCGCCATCGACGGAGGCCATCGTTCGTCGTTTTCTGCGGGAGCTGGGCCTTGAACAGCTGTTGTCCGAGCCGCGTTTCGAAAACAACGAAATGCGGCTTCGCAATCGCGCGGAGCTCAATGCGCTGATAAACGAGGCGCTGTCGAAAAGGACACAGGACGCGTGGATTGAGCGCCTGAACGGGGCCGGCGTACCCTCCGGCCGCGTCCAGTCCCTGACCGAGGCGCTCTCGGACCCTCAGGTCGCGGCGCAGGACATGGTGATGCGCGTACCGCACACAGGACATGGCGAGGTGGCCATGACTGGATTTCCAGTCAAGTTCTCCAAGACGCCGCTATTCGTTCGCCATGCTGCGCCCGATCTTGGCGCCGACAGCAAGACTGCACTCCTTGACGCTGGAATGGATGATGCGGAAATCGACGAGCTTATCGAGAAAGGCGTCCTGGGTGCCGGCAGATCCGGCATTGAAGAGTAGGGACTTCGGTTCTTGCAGCCTTTGGCTACATTCACGAACCGGACCCATCGTAGGCCGGGCACCGCTGCATCAAGCGCCAAGGCCTCTCCCGTCTTACCCTTCGCAAGTTCACAAGAAGGCAGCATTTCCTACAACTGAGCTTAGCCCCGGCAACTGCGCGAGATGAAAGCTTCGTGCGTCGGGCGACTGCTCAATCTGCGCCAACCCGCGCAAACACCAATCGGGCTCCGATCGCCTATGGCTATGAGATTAGCGGCAGATCCAGAAAGCAATGTCAGGTTATGCGCAATAATGTCGCCAAGTATCAAGGTGCGTTTTCCAAACAGTTAAGACTCCTCCGAGCGATCTGTCGCTGGTGGCGGAGTTGGAGACAGTGCCGTGAGGCGCGCATAAGTCTCGTCATCCAGTTCGAAACTAATGGCATCAAGCGATGGCCTCATCTGATCAGATCTGCTGGCGCTAAGGATTGGTGCTGTTATCGTGGGGTTATGAGCAACCCAGGCGATGGCGAGCGTGATGGCAGAAACACCGAGTTCGGCTGCAAGCTCCTGCAATGAGTTCGCAGCCTTGTGCATCCAGTCTTGACCGTAGCGCGACTTGTACATCGGATCATCCGTAAGGCGGCCATCTTTCCCAAGATTGTACTTGCCTGTCAGAAGACCACCCCCAAGCGGCGAGTATGGAACAACGGCGATGTTCTCTGATGTACACATCGGCAAGATCTCTACTTCGGCCTGACGTTTGACCAGGTTGTACATCGGCTGCATCATTTCGATTTTGAGATCGAAGGACGACGCGACACCAGCGGCCTTCATCACCTGCCAGGCGGCATAGTTCGACACGCCGATATGTCGTACGCGACCGGCGTCGACCATTTTTGCAAGCGCCTCGTAGGTCGCTTCGAGCGGCACTTCGTCGGACCAACGATGCATGTAAAGCATGTCAACGAAGTCGAGCTTGAGACGCTTCAGGCTATCTTCAAGGTCATTTGTGATTGCTGCCGGAGCGCAATTCCCGGTCGAGGCGCACTTGGTGGCGATGAAGAGATCGTCCCGCTCAGGGGCCACAAATTGGCCCAGCAAAGTCTCTGATGCCCCTCCGGTGTAGCCGTGAGCCGTGTCGAAGAAGCTTATTCCCGCGTCGCGGGCTCTGTCATACATGGCGCGACTATCAGTCGGATCCGCCCTGCCACCCCATTGCATGGTGCCAAAGCAATACGAGGAAATCGGGTGGCCGGCGGGTGTGCGAAGATCTGGTTTCATCAATGAACCATCACATTTCTTCAGCGCGACGAACAAGTGCCTCCGGGGGGTGATGCTAGCTCTGGAGATCGTCCGCTCTGGGCTCCAAGCGGCCTTTCGCTGCAGTGGACTCGAACGGCCCCCCAAGGGCAGGACGCCGTCTCGCCACGGATCTCGACGATGTTGCGCAGATCCGGAACGCTGGCTGCGCGCCCGGATCGCCGTGTGTGATGCATGCTGACTTGCGGGTGGCTAGTCGAAGCCGCCCTCGCGGTCGGCGAGCATCACGTTCAGAAGCTCTACCACCGCCTTTCCCTCCGCCCGGGAGGTCACGCCGCCGATGGCCACCCTGCGGCCCGCGCGCCACCAAAGCCCCGGAGCGTAGACACGGCTCATCGGCGTCTTCAGGTGAACAAGGAAGCCCGCGGCGGGCTTGAAGGCGAAGGCGCTGGAGTCCACCCGGTCCACGTCCTCGACGCGGAACAGCAGCCGCCCACCGTCCTCGCGCATCTCGGTCCGGGTCAGTTCCAGCACCACCGCGCTTGCCTGCCAGAGCCGCCACGCCCAGAAGAGGCTGAGCCCGCCGAGTGCGATCAGGAAGGCCAGCCAGACAAGGTCCGCGGGCGGAAAGGTCGCCGCGATGTAAATGAGGATCAGGCCCAGCATCCCCGTCACGCCGGTCGCGAAAATGCGCCGGGCCGGCTTGGGGGTGATCCGGACCAGCACCTCGTTCGGATCGGGTCTGCGGTTGCGCTTTGCCATGCGGGCCCCTTAGCCGGTAAGTGCGAGGATGGCGAGAGGGCAGGCGCGATCCCTTCGCATGCGCACAGCGACCGTGTGCCCGTGCCGGATTGCCGACCGCCGCCGGATGGCTATCTACCGCTCCACACGCACCGGAGGTCTGCCCCATGTCGATCCGTCCCATCCTCGAGACCCGCGCCGCACAGCCGACGATGGAAGGGGCTGGCGTTCATTTGCACCGCGCCTTCGGGTTTCAGGATCCCACGGAGCTCGACCCGTTCCTGCTTTTCGACGATTTCCGCAACGACGACCCTGCGCACTACCGGCAGGGTTTTCCATGGCACCCGCATCGGGGGATCGAGACCATCACCTATGTGCTGGAGGGCACGGTCGAGCATGCCGACAGCCTCGGCAACACGGGGCGCCTCGGCGCGGGCTCGGTCCAGTGGATGACGGCAGGCTCCGGCATCCTGCATCAGGAAATGCCGCTGGGCAACGCGCGCGGCCAGATGCACGGCTTCCAGCTCTGGGGGAACCTGCCGGGGTCGATGAAGATGACCGCGCCGCGGTATCAGGACATTCAGGGGGCTGAAATCCCCGAAGTGACCGATGACGACGGCACCCACGTGCGGGTCATCACGGGAGCATTCTGGGGCAAGCGCGGGCCCGTGGACGGGATCGCGGCGGACCCGCAATATCTAGATGTGACGGTGCCTGCCGGTCTGAAGAAAACCTTCAGGATCGACACCTACCGCCGCGCCTTTGCCTATGTGTTTCAGGGGGCGGGGGCGTTCTCGGACGCTTCGGCGCCCACCGGCGTGCTGCTGGAAAAGGAGGTCATGGGACAGGAGGTCAATATCCGCGACATGTCGGGGGACCGCACGCTGATCCGCTTCGGCACCGGAGACGAGGTGACGGTGCAGGCCGGGCCTGAAGGCGTGCGATTCCTCCTGATCTCGGGCGCGCCGATCGAAGAGCCCGTGGCATGGCACGGTCCAATCGTGATGAACACGCAAGCCGAACTGCGGCAAGCGATGGCGGACCTGAGAAATGGCACCTTCATCAAACCCGCGCATTGAGGCCGGCGTCCGCGCCCGGTAGAAGACCCGCCATGCTCCACACGGTGATCCATGGCAACGACAACGCCCAGCCGCCCCTCCTGATCGCGCATGGCCTCTTCGGGTCGGCGCGGAACTGGGGTGTTGTGGCCAAGCGGTTGTCCGACACGCGCCGCGTGCTGACCGTCGACATGCGCAATCACGGCGACAGTTTCCGGGACGACAGCCACGGCTATCCCGACCTCGCCGCGGACCTCGCCGAGGTGATCGCCGCCCATGGCGGTGTCGCTGATGTCGTCGGCCATTCCATGGGGGGAAAGGCGGCGATGGCGCTGGCGCTGGACCATCCTGAAACGGTCCGCAGGCTCGTGGTGGCCGATATCGCGCCCGTGGCCTATGGCCATACGCAGCAGCCACTGATCGACGCGATGCGCGCGGTGGACCTGTCCCTGGTGGAGCGGCGCGGGGACGCCGATGCGCAGCTGGCGCCGCGGGTGTCGGAGGCGGGCGTGCGGGCGTTTCTTCTGCAGTCGCTGGATGTGGGCGCGCGGCGCTGGCGCCTCAACCTCGACGCGCTGTCCGCGAACATGGCCGCGATCCTGGGCTGGCCCGATCTGGACGGGCGGTACGACGGGCCTGCGCTGTTTCTGTCGGGGGCCGCGTCGGATTATGTCCTGCCCGAGCATCGGCCCGCGATCAAGGCGCTGTTCCCGAACGCGAAATTCGCCAAGATCCCCGGCGCGGGCCATTGGCTCCACGCCGAGAAGCCCAAGGAATTCGAGGCCGCCCTGCGCGCTTTTCTCAGCCCGGCCGCATCATCCGCGTGATGAGACCCGTCTTCCAGACGAGCTGATGCACGGCGACCGCGCCGACATGGGCGATGATCAGCAAGAGCAGAACAGCGCGTAACACTTCATGCGCGTCGCCCGCCGCCTCGAGCCGCCCGCCCCAGGCCATCACGCCGCTGACCGGCAAAAGGACGAGCAGCGCGTAGAACCCAAGATGCGCCCAGTGCGACAGGGTCCGGAAGATCGCCGGTTCGCCCTCGGGCGGCGGCGGTACACCATGTTCGCGCCGCAGCATCAGCCGCCAGATCACGAGGCCGAGAATGATCAGACCGCCCGCCGCATGGCCGATCACCGGCGCCGATACTGCGTAGGTCCCCGTCTCGAGCGCCTGGTCATAGGCCGAGGCGATGCCGTCATGCAGCAGGTATTGCAGCGCCACCAGAAACACGGTGATCCAGTGCAGGCGTATCTGCAGCCTGCTGTAACCGCTGGGCTGGCTCATGGCGGTGTTCCCTTGCTGATGCTGTCGGAGCGGAGGCTACGAGGTGAGGGCGCGCGTCACAGCGCCGAAATCTTGCGGGCCGCGAACCAGGTCACCGCGACCGCCGTCACCGCGCCGAGCGCCGCGGCCCAGACGATGGGCTGCCAACCGGGCAGGCCCGCGGCCAGAACGACGACGATGGCTGTGCCGGACAGGGCCGTCGCGACGATGGAATAAAGCAGGAAGAACAGGCGCATGGGGGTGGCTCCCGGTGGTTTCGTTTGTCGATTGCACGGATAGACCCGCCCCGTCCGCTACGGCAATGATCTGGGTCAAATGGCAGGTCTTGGCCGGTACCGGGCTGTGGCGGATTTGCCAAAGGCCTAGCGGTTTGTGTGGCATTCTATGCAATATCTGGTTGCCAGACCGATATCCGGCGCGGTATCCGGCACACGGTGCTAGGACGCGGATGCATCGCCTGATACGTTAAACGGGGCTCTGGCGCACACTAGGCCCCGTTTTTCGTCTGGCTCTCCTCCAAACGGAAAAAGGCGCCAGGTGCTTGGACGCGGTCCGCACATCGCCTGACGCCTTCCCGGTACCGGACAATTCGGATCGCTCCGCACTCTCCGGCCCGATGAGATCGCATCCTTGCGGAAACGACCCCTGATCCATCTGCTGTCGCCAGCTTCGGGATCGTCCGATCCGCCCGTTTTCGCCTGCGTTCGCCGCGCAGACCCGAAGGCCCCGCCTGCGTTCGCAACCGATCCTGTGGCCCGTTCGGTTCAGTCCGGGTACAGGTCCCGTTCCGTCCCGCCGATCGCCTCAGGAAGGCGTCTCGAACACCGCCGCTGCCTTTCGACCGCTGCGGTAGTGATACGTTCCCCGCAACCCCCGGTTCCGGCAAGGGCGAAGCAGTGCAGCATGGAAATTTCCTGTTGAGCGAACTGTGGGCAAGCCTGTGCGCGCAGGGGTGACGTGACGCTTTTATGACGTTTTTGCAAAGCCTTGGTTGTCATGTGGAAAACAGCCCCCGAAAAGGCGCGATTTCTGCAGTTGCAAAGGTGTTTTTCGACGGAATCGCGCCGTCGGTGGCGCGACTCACCCCTCGGACCCGAGTCGCTCCGGGCCTCGGCGCTTGACCTGCGACAACGCCGGCGGGCGGGCCGGGTGCTATGATGCCGCGGTTCAAGCAGCCGAAACCGATGGGGCCCGGTGCGGGCCGGGAGGGGACATGATCACACTCGACGATATGGAAGACATGTGCAGCCTGACGCGGGAAGAGATCGCGCAATTGGCCGACCACGAACACATCACGCTCGAGGCCGCCGTGGCGGAGGCCGAGGCGTTGATGCACGCCCATGGCGGGCCGCAACACGTTCACGCGATGCTGTGCGAGGATATCCGCTCGGCGCTCCATGCCGATGACACTGCGGGGGCCAAACGCCTCTTCGCGATCCTTCGCGGCTTCGTCACGGCCCATCCGGAGGCCGTGCGCGGGTCGGAGTGACGGCTCAGCCCCGGCGCAGCGACCGCAGCAGCGCCGAGGCGATCCAGACCACGCCGATCCAGCCCAGCCACAGCACCGCCATGAGCGTCACGGTCAGCGGCCAGAGGTTCGCCGCCGTGGGGTCCGCAGCCATGAGCGCAATGAGCCACAGGCACATCCCGCCCCAGGCCAGCGTCGGCAGCGCCACGGGAACAAGAAGCACGACCGGCGGCGGCCAGCGGTCGAGCGGCAGCCGCACGGCGCAGGCGTTCAGCCATGCAAGGCCAAACCCGATCCCGCCGAGGATCGTGGCGATCACCGACAGCGCTGCGATATGAACGGCCGCTTCCATGGGTGGCAGGATGCACCCCGATCCGGGCGGGATTGCGGCGGCGCTCAGCCCTTGATCTGTCGGCTGGTCACGATTGTCACGGGGATGGCGATGGCGGTCGCGACGGCGGCGGCGATCACGATGGGCTGCCGGTCGCTCAGACCGGCTGCGAGAACGGAGACGATGCCCGAGCCCGCAAAGGCGCTGGCGGCCATGATGAAGATGAGAAGCGGAAGGCCAAGACGCAGGGGTAAGACTGCCCCTCGGTTACGATCGGGCGGTAGGGTAGACCGGGTGCTGCGCATGCGGCTGTCGCCGTCTGTGCACGGCAGTGGCCAGAGGAAGTGGAAAATCCCGTGGCGAGAAAGACTCAGGCAGGCCGACAGTTTCATGAGCCGTGTGCGCCACTTCGTGTCGCATATGGCTGCCTGTCGGCCAAGGCGTTGATTTGGAATGATATGGAGGCGAGTACCTCTAATTCGGCTCCACCGCATATCGTCGCAATCCGTTTCATAATCAGGCGCTTGCGGGAAATCTCTTGTCTCGCCCCGTTCCATGAAATAGCAATCAGTCGCACCCGTTTGGGCGGGTTGTATGCCGGTAGGCGAGTTGGATTCCCAGTTTGAACAGAATCCGGCCATTTCGGGGGTGTCGACCATGCCGAAACGCGCGCGAGAGCTCGGGCCGCTCGAGGTCAAGCGCCTGAAAGGGCCGGGCGTTTTCGCCGTTGGGGGGGTGGCGGGCCTCTCCATGCAGATCACCGAGTCCGATTCCCGATCATGGCTTTTCCGCTACCGGATCAACGGTCGGAGGCGAGAGGCAGGGCTGGGACCCTACCCGGACGTGACCCTTGCCCGCGCGCGGGACTACGCCCGCGAGGCGCGCGACATGATCCGGTCGGGAATCGACCCGATCGAGCACCGGCGGGCCGCGCAGCGACGCCTCCTGACCTTCGCGCAGGCCGTCGACCGCTACGCGGCCGAGAAGACGGTCGAGTTCCGCAGCGAGGTGCACCGGGTCCAGTGGCGGCGCTCGCTCGAGAAGCACGCGCTCCCGATCCTCGGCGACATGGCGGTGCAGGACGTGACCTTGCAGGACGTGCTGCAGGTCCTGCGCCCGCTCTGGACCGAGAAGACCGAGACCGGGTCGAAGGTGCGCCAGCGCCTCGAGCGCGTCCTCGACTTCGCGACCGTCTCCGGGCACCGGACGGGCGAGAACCCGGCCCGATGGCGCGGCAACCTCGACATGGTGCTCGCGGCGCCCACGCGGCTCACCGGCGGGCGCAACTTCCCGGCCTTGCAGATCGACGACGCGCCGCGCTGGTACGCGGCGTTGCGGGCGCGGCGGGGCATGAGCGCGCGGGCCCTCGAGTTCCAGGCGCTGACCGCGTCGCGCTCCGGCGCCGTCCGTTTCGCGACGTGGGACGAGATCGACCTCGGGGCCGGGCTCTGGACGATCCAGCCCGGCCGGAAGCAGTCGAAGATCCCGCCCTCCGGGCGCCCGCACCGCGTGCCGCTCACGGACAAGATGCGCGCGCTGCTCGAGGCGCTCCCGCGCGCGCAGGACAACCCGCTCGTGTTCTGGGCGCCGCGGGGCGGCACCCTCTCCGACGCGACGCTGGGCGCCGTGATGAAGAAGATCGACGCGGCGGACGAACGCGCGGGCGGCGCCGGGTTCAGGGACGCGCGGACGGGCGCCCCGGCCGTTCCGCACGGGGTCCGGTCAACGTTCCGCTCCTGGGTGGCGGAGCGCACCGGCTTCGACGGCGACATGGCCGAGATCGCGCTCGCCCACAAGGTCGGGACCAAGGTGCAGCAGGCGTATGACCGCTCCGACCAGGTCGAGAAGCGGCGGGCGATGATGGCGGCATGGGGGCGATTCCTCGCGGGCGAGGCGCTCGGCGACGTGGTGCCGATCGGGGCCCGGGCGCATGGCTGATCTGCGATGGAACGAAGCCTTGGCGTTGTGGGAGTACTACGTCGCCACCCGCGACGAGGTTGACCTCGAGGAGGAGCTGATCGAGCTCGGCGAGAGCATCGAATATGCGGGGGTGCGTCGAGCTCTTCGGACGGCGCTCCTCGAGATAGATCGCCTCGCCGCCGCGGGAAAGCTTGAGCGCGAGCGCGAACGGCTGCGCCCTTTGGTCGGGGGCGTGGTGGCGGATCCGCGGCCGGCCCTCGCGTTCGACGCGAGTCCGGTCGGTGTGGGGATGAAGAACCTTCGGGACGGGCTGGAGAGCCCAGACCCGGAGGAGCGGCTTCGGTTCCAGAGGGTCGCCGCGCGGTGGCGCGCGCGCGATCTCGGCGAGGTGCAGGACGAGCTGAGCCTGTTGAAGGCACCGAAACGCACGGGCGGCCGTCCCGGCGTGTCGCCGCCGTGGCGCAAGGTTCACGACCAGATGTGCAGGATGCGGGCCCGCGTCGCGACCGGCGTTCCCGTGATCGAAGCGGCGCGCGCCGTCGCGCGAGAGGAGGGCGCGCCGGGGCTTGCCGAGCGTGCCCGCTATCTTGCCCGCCTCTTCGAGGAGAAGCGGGCGCTGCGGGAATAAACCCGGCCGGGGTTTATTCCCTTCGCAATCCGCGCGGATATGCTCTCTTTGGGTGGCATCCATTGAAAAGGGATGCGCCATGTTTCTTTCTGACCGACAGGTGGCCGAACGCTACAGCGTCCATAGGGGGACCCCGTGGCGCTGGATGAAGTCGGACCCGAGCTTCCCGAAACCGATCGAACTATCGCCGGGTTGCACCCGCTGGCGTCTCTCTGACCTCGAGGCCTGGGAGCAAGCCAAAGGCGGGGCGGCAGCCTGATGACGACCGTGGGGGAAAGCGACCGCTTCGACCCGGTGGAGCAGGATGCATTCGACGCTGCGGCGGCGGTGTTCGCCGTGGCCGCCGCCGAGGCCCGTGGCGAGGCGGCGACGGCATACCTCGAGCTCACCGAACACGGCATCGCGCAGGCGTTCGCGGATCGCTACTCGGGCCGCTTCCTGTACGATTGCTCTCGCGGCCGGTGGTACGTCTGGGATGGCTCCCGCTGGGCGGAGGACGCCACCGGGCGGCACTTCGAGCTCCTGCGCCAACTCGCGCGGGAGGCGTCCGAAGCGGTCCCGGCTGGGCAGCGTCGAACGGCGCGGAAGGCTGCGACCGTCGCAGGCGCGGAGCGGTTCGCGCGCACCGATCCCGTATTCTCCCGGTCCGGGGAAGGGTGGGACAAGGACACGCTTCTCCTCGCGTGTCCTGGCGCGACGGTCGATCTTCGGGCCGGGCGGGCCACGGCGCCGGACCCTGCGCACGAGATCACAAAGCTCGCCGCCGTGGCGCCGCGCGAGGGCGCCTGCCCGCGCTGGCACAGATTCCTACTGCAGGTGACAGGCGGCGACGAGGAGCTCGTGCGCTTCCTTCAGGTCTGGGTGGGCTACCTCCTGACGGGCGAGACGCGCGAGCACAAATTGGTATTCATCTACGGCCCCGGCGGAAACGGGAAGAGTGTCTTCGCGAATGTCGTCTCGCGCCTCCTCGGCGACTACGCCGTGAGCGCGGCGATGGATACCTTCGTGGCCGCGCGGGGCGAGCGTCACCCGACCGACCTCGCCATGCTCCGTGGCGCCCGGCTTGTCGTCGCGTCGGAGACCGAGGAGGGGCGGGCGTGGGCTGAGTCCCGCATCAAGGCCATCACCGGCGGCGACCCGATCACGGCGCGGTTCATGCGCGGGGACTTCTTCACTTTCCAGCCAGCCTTCAAGCTCATGCTGATAGGCAACCATCAGCCGGTGCTGCGGAACGTCGACGCGGCCGTGCGCCGCCGCTTCCTCATTCTGCCGATGACGAGGACACCCGAGCGCCCAGACCCCGACCTCGAGGCGAAGCTCTGGGAGGAGGCGCCCGAGATCTTCGCTTGGGCGATCCGCGGCGCGCAAGAGTGGCTCGAGGAGGGTCTGCCGCTACCCGACGCCATCGCGGCCGCGACGACCGAGTACTTCGACGAGCAGGACCTCTTCGGCGCGTGGTTCGACCAGTGCTGTGCAGTCGGGCGAGCGGCCGACTTCGAGACCGCGTCCGCCCTCTTCGCGTCCTGGCGCATGTTCGCCGAGAACGCCGGCGAGAGGCCCGGCACCGCCAAGGGCCTCGGCGCTCGGCTGCGCAAGATGGGCCTAACGAACGGTCCGCAACGGGTGAACGGTGAGACGGTGAAGGTCTGGCGCGGGGTCCGTTTGAGGGGGTCCATGCAATGACGTCCGTAACCCATAACCGGAGTAACCCGAAATCCCGTATGACGCCCTTCGCGCGCGTGCATGTGTGCGCGCGAAGAGGCTCATACGGAAAGCAAGGTTACATCCGTTACAACGGTTACGCGGCCGGGGAGCTGGTGCCATGAACCGGCGGCAGCGGCGCGCACTGCGCAGTCGTGCGGCAGCGATCGCACGGGAGGTGGCGGTGGGCGTTGTCATCGAGGGCGATGACGGTGGGCTCGCCAAGGTGGCGCACCCGCGGGCGATTGCGATCCTGCGGGAGGAGATGGTTGCGAGCCTGCAGACGGGCGGTGCGCCAGTCGTCCGCAAGTTGACCGAGGCGGAGGCGGCTGTCTTCCCTCATGTCGCCTGCGGTTCCGCTTGCACTCCGGCCTGGCTGGCCGTGGCGCTCGGCTGCGACGGGCGCATGGGCGTGGTGGTGCGGCGGCTGCGTGCCATCGGTGATACCACGAACGATGCAGCTGCGGCAGCCGTGGTGATCGCTGAGGTCGCCGAGCTCGCAGCAAGCCCGTCAATCCCTGGCCTCGATCATGTGCGGGGGACGGCCTAATGGGGAGGGGGGTGGTCAAAGTCTGGGAGGCCGGAACTCTGCGACCCGCCCCCACCTCATCGACAGGTTTTTTTCTGCGGGGCGTGGGATTTTGGTCGCGCGTTGCCGTCCACGGCCTTCGAGAATCCGCTCACACGCACAGAAGCGCTCAGTTTTGTGCTTTTCTGTGCGATGTCTCGAAATGGGTCGGCAGGTCGATCTCTGGCCTAGCCGGAGAGCACAGGAGGCCTGTGCGGGCGCAGATATCCGGTCGCGGGTCGCCCTGCGTGAACGAACAATTTTGGGCCATTTCTCTCCGGGGGTGCGATGACGCAGGGTGAACTCTTTGCGGGCCGACGCGGTCGGCCGAGGGTCAGCATCAGTTCTCGCAAGCTGCACATCGCCCGCCAGATGCTGCGTGCGGGGGCGACGTCCTACGAACTCGCAGCCTTTCTCGAGGTCAGTCGGCGAACCGTCGCAAACCTTCTCAGTGATGAGCCCGCCTGGGCTCGCAAGCGCGGCCGAGGCTGCAAGAAAGGAATGACCGATGAACAGCAAGACCCCGCATGATATGGATCGCGAGTACGCACGGGTGGACCGTCTGTTTCAGATGGGAATCGCTGAGGTCGAGACCGAAGGCGCCGACCTCACCGAATTCGCCAGCCAAACGCTCGCGCACGCTTGCGCCCTGTACGCTCACGTGACCGGAGGCCTTGCGCCCCTCGATAGCGCCTTGGTGCAGGTGCGGGAGGGCGTTGGGCGCCATTTCGGGCGCGAGACCACGGGTAGGGCTTGACGATGAAGCGGTCCGCTGTATCGTGTGGTTCGTGTTGCACTGCTTCGAGCGGGCAACACAGCCGACCGTCACCTCGCCAGAGGGACAGCGGATGCCGAACCGGGCAACTCGCCCGCTTCTATCCCTGTGACCTGACGGTGTCGCCATGAACGTCCCGAAGATCGACACGACCGCGAAGAGCGACGCCTCGAAAGAGCCTGTCGAGCTCAAGTCGCGCTCCGAGCTGCGGGATCTCCTGATCTCGGCCGGCCTGGCGCGCGGTGCGGCCGAAAAGATTGCGCGAGGCGGCTGGCGGGCCCTGGCCGGGGAACTCACTGAAGATGACCTCCTAGAGGAAGTGGTGGCAATGGCCTCCGCCCTCGCAGATCAACTCGGAGACCTACAATGAACCAACCCCAAAGCATGCAAGAGCTCCACCGAGCCCTGAAAACCATGCAGGCGAGCACACCTGCAGTGCAGCAGGCCGTGCAGGCCGCCGGCGACCATTCCAGGCGGATCGCGGAGCTCGAGGACACGATGGCCCAGGTGTACCCTCACGTGAAAGCTCTTCGCGACGCCAACGCGGCCTCGGTCGCAGCGAGCGCAACCGGTGCTTCCGTGCCCGCCGCCGCTCGCAATCATTCGGCAGAGGCTCGCGAGCACGAGCAGACCTTCACGAAATGGCTGCGAAACCCTCACAGCTACGACGCGCGCGCTGATGTGCTGGCGGCGGAGGAGGCCGTTTTGGGTAGGTCACCTCGCGCTGCTTCGTCGGCGAGTGGTCCCGAAGGTGGCTTCGCGGTTCCCGCCCCGATCTTCGAGCGGATCCAGCAGCGGATCCTCGAGATTTCGCCGATGCGCCGCCTTGCCACGACTTACGAAGTGACCTCGACCGGCACCTCGTTCCTAATCGACCAGAACGATGCGGCATCAAACTGGGTCGGTGAGACGGACGAGCGGCCTGAAACCGACGAGACTACTCTCGGCCGCCGGGTCCCGACGTTCGGCATCGTCTATGGGCGCGTGAAGGCGACCGAGGAGCTGATGGCCGACTCGGCTGTTGATATCGGCTCTTGGTTCACCAACGCAGCGGCCCAGCAGATTGCCTATGCTGAAGGGGCCGCATTCGTCGCGGGCAACGGTACCAAGAAGCCGACCGGATTCCTGAACGGAACCCCGGTCGCGACCGGGGATGCCACGCGCGACGACGGCGTGCTTCAGTACGTCCCGACTCTGGATTCTGAGGCTGTCCGTATCGACAGCCTGACGACGCTGTTCTTCGCGATGAAGGCCATGCATCGTCAGTCCGGGACCTGGCTCATGAATTCCGCGACCGCCTCGGTGATCGCGAAGATGAAGGATGGTGAGGCTCGACCCCTCTGGCAGCCGAGCATTTCCGCCGAGACGCCGCCCAGCCTTCTCGGCCGCCCTGTGGTCTTCGACGAGAACATGCCCGCGATTGCGGCCGACGCCTTCCCGATCGCCTTCGGCAACTTCGCCGCCGGGTACCTGATCGCAGACAGCTTCGGTCTGAGGGTGACCGTGGACGACAACATCACCACCCCCGGCTACATCAAGTGGTACATCCGACGCCGGGTCGGGGGGATCATCCTCGACGACGACGCGATCAAGCTCCTGAAGGTCGCTACGACCTGACGACAACAGGTGGAGCGCGCCTGGGCCAGCATCCGGCCGAAGCGCTCCCGTTTCTCGGTGAGTGGGTAAACCCCGAGAGCCCGCGGTCTCCATTTCCTTTCGGTGACGCGGCGGGCCTTCTTTTCCCTCCATTTAACACGAGGCCACAATGACACCTCCGACCAAGACACAGAACGCTCTTGCCGTCCTCGACCTGCCAGGTAGCCAGCTCGCCGCGGCAAAGCGGTGGTGCGAGAGCTTGCCCTCCCTGTCCGTTCCTCAGCTGATGGTGCTTGCGGCGCGCCTCGAGAACAGCCGATCGAACCTGGGCCGGGTCCGCGCCTCATTGGCCGGTATGCCGGTGCCCGCTTTGGACCTGATCGAGCAACGCCTCAGGGTCATGTGGGCGGCGATCGAGGGCGAGCTCGAGCGGCGGTGTGGGGAGGGAGCCCATCCATGACCTCGATCGACACGGCGCTGCTTGTCCGCCTCGAAGCCAACCTCGCGAAGTTCGAGCGCCAGATGGCGCGCGCGCGCCAGGTCGGCGCAGGTACCACCCGCGGGATCCAGCGGGATTTCGACAGGACGAACCGGGCGCTAGGCGCCAGCTCGGCCCGTGCGGCGCAGGGCCTCGGCCGGATCGTCAACATATCGGGGGCCGGGCGCTTCGTCCTTCAGAACACGGCGAACCAGATTGGTGACATCGCGGTGCAGCTGCAGGGCGGGGCGGGTGCGGCTCGCGCGCTCGGACAGCAGCTGCCGCAGCTCTTCGGCGGATTTGGCGCGCTTGGCGGTTCGCTGGGCCTGATCGCGCCCCTTCTCGGTACCGTCGCGGCCGTCGCCGTGCCGATCGCCGCAGGGTTCCTCGCCATGGGTCGGAACGCGGCAGACGCGGCAACGGTCATGGAGCAGGCGGCAGATGCCGTCGACGAGGTCGGAAAACGGACACAGGCGCTCGAGACCGGCGTCGCGACCCTACGGACCCTCGAGGACCAGCTCTCTGCGGCCATCGTGGCGAGGGGGGCGAACCAGGCGAATGTGTCGGAGGCTTCGATCCGCGCGATCGAGGCTGAGATAACCGCCCGCCGCGCCGCGATCCAGCTTGAGCAGCTGCAAGCCCGCCGCGCCATCGAGGAAGCCCGTGCACGTGTCGCAGATCTGCAGGCGCAGGCCGACCAGGTGATTGCACGGGCGCGCGAGGCCGGTAGTTTCGATCCAGGTATGTTCCCGGGCGCCAGCTTCGCCGAGATCGAGGCGGCGCAGCGGGCGGCCCTCGAGCGCGTGCTCGAGCGTCTCCGGGCGGAGGAAGAGGTATTTCTGCAGCTGCGGGCAGCGACGTCAGAGCTTGAAGCTCAGGAAGCACTGTTCACTGCGATCGAGGAAGCCGCGGCCGAGGCCGCACGCACCGGCGAAAGCCTTGTCACGACGCTTGCGAACGGAGACATGAGCGGGCTCGTCGCACAGGCGCAGCAGCTGTCTCAGGAGCTCGGCGTGTCGCTCGAGATCGCGAGCCGCATCGCGGCCATGCGCAACGCAAGTTCGATGGGCGGTGCCTCCGGTCCCGACGACGCGATCGCGCAGGCGGGCCGGGGGCTTGACCCTTCGACCGTCGTGCTGCAGCGGACTTTTGATTCCGGCAGCTCGGGCGGGGGTGGCAGCCTTGGCCGCGGTGGTGGTGGCGGAAGCGGCGGCGCAACGGAAACGACCGAGGCAATGCGCGCCGCCGCCTCGATCATACGCGAGGTGCAGTCGGCCGCCGTGGGCCTGACCGAGGTGCAGACCGCGCTGAACGAGATGTTCGCCTCGGGCGCCATCGACGTGGAAACCTACAACGCCGCGCTCGAGGCCGCGCGCGACCGCTTTTCGGACGCGACCGAGGCGGCGAAGTTCTGGGAGACTCAGCAGAAGGCGTTGAAAGACGGCATCCTCGACGCCATCGTGAACGGCGAGAACCTTGCCGACACGTTCCAGAACATCGCCAAAAGCATTGCGCGCGCGGCGTTGGAGGCCGCGCTGTTCGGGAGCGGGCCCTTCGCCCAAGGTGGTGGCGGCGGGGGCGGTGGGCTTCTCGGAGGCCTGTTCGGCGGTCTGTTCGGCGGTTTCCGCGCCTCGGGTGGGCCGGTCTCGGGCGGGACGCCCTACGTGGTCGGCGAGCGCGGACCCGAGCTGTTCGTGCCAAACACGTCAGGCAACATCCTGCCCGGCGTTCCCGGTGGCAGCGCGAGCGTGAGCGTCAATGTAATCAACAATTCCGGCCAGCCGGTCGAGCGGCGCGAAAGCCGGGGCCCCGACGGGCAGCGCCTGGTCGAAATCACCGTCGGGCGCGCCATCGCCGAGGGTCGGTTCGACCGGGCGATGGCCGCGCGGTTCGGGACCGCGCCGCAGCGGGTCAGGCAGTAGGCGTTCGGCGAAGCCTGACACCCACGCCTCCGCCATTCTCTGGGATGAATTCGACGCCCGCGCGCTCGAGCGCGGCGCGTATGATCTGCACAGTGGGTTCCCGTAGTGCCTCGCCGCGCTCGAGGCGGGCAACCGTGTCGGGCGAGACCCCGGCGGCCTTTGCCAGTTCCCGCACGCCGAGACCCGTCGCCGTCCGCGCCATCTTGCATTGCACCGCGTTCATTTCGGAACCCTGTAACGATTTCATATTGCCGGGCTGCGCCGGTCGCGTTACCGTAGCGACGTTACGAAACCCACGCAATGCCGGAGAAGATCATGCTTACACCAATGCAGCAGCTCGCTTACGAGGCGCTCGAGCTCCAGGGCCTGTGCGACGGTGCCGAGGCCCTCTTTGGGCTCGCCTGCGGCGACCGGAGAGACCCCGACACGAAGAAGGCGCGCAACGCGCTTCACGTCTACCTGCCCCTCCTCGCGGAGCGCGCCGGGGCGCTGAATACCGCGCTTGAGGCGGAGGAGCGCAGGCAACAGGCCGGGTGAGAAGCGTTTTCGCGTGGGCGGGTACATGGCCGGTCGGCTGTAGCGCGCCCGAGATATCCCCGTGAAATCAGCATCTTACGGGGATAGGTGGAGGCGAGTACCGGAATCGAACCGGTGTACACGGATTTGCAATCCGCTGCGTAACCACTCCGCCAACTCGCCGGTGGGCCGTGATTAGAGGCTGGAACAGGCGCCGTCAAGGTGGCGTCGGAGCGGCGTTTTCGGTCGAAAAGGGAGTTTAATGACACCGTCGGAAAAGACGGACGGTGAGGTACCGTTTCCTGGTACCCGGTACCGACGTGAGTGGTACATGGTACCGATTTTCTCGGTACCATGTACCGGGCGACAGTCGCGGCGTGGTACTTAGGCCGTCAGGGGGTACCTCTCGACGCGCTTGGCGATCGCCGATCGCGCCCGCATCTCCTGCCGTGCTGCGCCGGCGTACTTCCGGATCATCGCCATCGAGGCATGTCCGCTGAAGGCTGCGATCTCGTCGTCGGTGCAGCCGGCATGGGCCAGCTCCTGAACGCCCCGGTACCGCAGCGCGTGGAGATCGTGATCGAGGAGGCCGAGCCTGGTGCGTTCCTCGCGCATGATGCGTGCCGTCTTGAAGTAGCTGAAGGGACGCCCCGCACCATCCGCCAGGATCGTGATCCCGGTGCGGGGCGTTGTGTCGAGAGTGCGTTGCAACTCGAGGGTGCAGGGCAGCCAGAGGCTGACCCCGGTCTTGCTCTGGGTGATGCGGAGCGCCTCTCCGTCATAATCCGACCATCGGAACTTGGGCCAGTCGCCAGGACGCTGAACGCTGCCGATCCCAAGCTCGAAAATGAGCCGGGCGGTCGGATTGGCGCGCTTGCGGAAGGTCGCGATGGCCGCGTCGGTCCAGGGGTGATGCGGCGCGCGGCGCTCTGCCGGGGTCTTCAGCTTGCGAACGGATTTGGCGGGATTGTGGTTGATCCAGCCGAGGTCGATGGCGTGCTCGAAGAGAACGCTCAGCACCTGCTGAACGTAGTTGGCAAACCGCGTGCGATGGGCATTCGCCTCCATCTGCGCGATAACTTGAGGTCGCTTGATGGAGGCGACTGCCACCGGGCCGAGCGCAGCCTCGAGATGGTCGAGCACCTGGTCGTAATCGCGCCGGGTGCGTGCGCGGAGAAAGGTGTAGCGGGAGGAGGAGCGGTAGCTCGCGATGAGGTCGCCCAAGGTGTGGTGCGCGGTAAGCGTCCGGCGTCGCTGCACTGCCTCACGTAGAGGGTGATCGATAGTGTCCACCATGGGATAGTGGACACTATGGGGCCTTTATGGCGCGTCGGACGAAGCGGCTTTGGACGGACGAGGAGAAGCGGTCGATCTGTTTGCAGACGACGGCACCTGGCGTGTCGGTTGCGCGGGTGGCGCAGCGCTACGCGATGAACGCCAACCTGATCTTCAAGTGGCTGCGCGACCCGCGCTATGCGCCGGAGGCCCCGGCAGAGCCGGATGCGGCGTGTTT
>Ga0076929_100283_pt1 | contig 70720 bp, 63 predicted proteins | sample HotLakConUCCSL28_FD_87104 | JGI IMG/M metagenome (GOLD analysis project Ga0076929, IMG submission 87104) | Hypersaline microbial mat communities from Hot Lake, Washington, USA - Hot Lake Consortium UCC-SL28 (version 3) (version 3) | ecosystem: Environmental > Aquatic > Thermal springs > Hot...
TCCCTGAGGGGCGTCGGCCTCACGCTCGCCACCGCCACCGGCACTATACCAGTGTCGGTGCGATGAGAGTTACAAGGGGCGCTGATGACGCGTGGCGTGCTATCCGGCAAGCGCCCCGCCGCCGCCCTCAACCCTGTCCCCTCTCCGCCGAGGAGAGGGGGCCGCCGGCATTGATGGGGGTGCAAGGAATGGGAGACGGGGACGGCATGTCAGAGCGGAAATCGGAGGTCATGCGCCGGCAAGCAGCAAAAGCCGATTTCTCGCAACAATTGCGGCATCGCGCACGGGCCATGCGCAAACAGCCAACAGAGGCGGAACGGAAGCTCTGGTGGCACTTGCGGAGGCGCATTGCGCTTCATGGAACGTATTTCCGCCGACAGGTCCCGCTGGGTCGCTGCATCGTGGATTTCTGCTCTCTCAAGGCAAGGCTCGTGGTTGAGGTCGATGGCGGGCAGCATACCCGCGATTCCATCGCGCGTTACGATTCGGCGCGCACACAGGAGCTGGAGGGGCGGGGCTTTACCGTGCTGCGCTTCAGCAATACGCAAGTGCTTCGAGAGATCGATATCGTCATTGAGACGATTTACGCGCATCTTGCCGAGGCATGCCCTCAAAACCTGCCGCGTTAAACTGTGTGCTTCCCGGAGCGTATCCTCACCCCCGACCACCTCTCCGCAGGGGAGAGGGGAGGTTGCCTCCATGAAGCGCTCGCCCCGCCCTTGCGGCCTGCGCCTGCGCGGTGATATAGCCGCACCATCTTATGACGCATTGCAGGAACGCCCATGTCGGTCGATCAAGACACTGTCCGCCGCATTGCCAGGCTCGCGCGCATCGCCGTGAGCGACGATGACGTGCCGCATCTCCAGGGTGAGCTGAACGCGATCCTCGCGTTCGTCGAGCAACTCGGCGAAGTCGATGTGACGGATGTGGAGCCGATGACCTCAGTGACGCCGATGGCAATGAAGATGCGCGAGGATGGCGTCACCGATGGCGGCAAGGCTGCCGATGTGACTGCCAATGCGCCGGCCACGGAAGACGGGTTCTTCCTGGTGCCGAAAGTCGTCGAGTAAGCCGCGCTTGGCCGGCTCGCAGCATCCCATTCCCGCGCCACTTCTCGCAGAAAGTGCCCGCCCGTGACGAATCTGACCGATCTTACCCTCGCCGAAGCTCGCGACGGCCTCAAGGCCAAGCGCTTTTCCGCCGTCGAACTCGCTCAGGCGCACCAGCAGGCCATGGGCGGGGCCAAGAGCCTCAACGCCTATGTCCGCGAGACGCCCGACCAGGCGCTCGCCATGGCGGTGGCGGCGGATGAGCGTATCGCACGCGGCGAGGCGCGTCCGCTGGAGGGGCTGCCGATCGGGGTGAAGGATCTGTTCTGTACCGAGGGCGTCGAATCGACGGCCTGCTCCAACATCCTCAAGGGCTTCACGCCCCGCTACGAATCAACCGTCAGCGCCAATCTCTGGCATGCCGGCGCTGTCATGCTCGGCAAGCTCAATTGTGACGAATTCGCCATGGGCTCGTCAAACGAGACCAGCGCCTTCGGCCCCGCGATTTCGCCCTGGCGGCGGGCCGGGGATGAAACCCAGCTCGTGCCCGGCGGCTCCTCCGGCGGTTCTGCGGCGGCGGTTTCCGCGCGCCTGTGCCTTGCCGCGACCGCGACGGATACCGGCGGCTCCATCCGCCAGCCGGCGGCGTTCACGGGGACCGTGGGCATCAAGCCGACCTATGGCCGCTGCTCGCGCTGGGGCATCGTCGCCTTCGCCTCCTCGCTCGACCAGGCCGGCCCGATCACCAGGACCGTGCGCGATTCGGCCATGATGCTCCAGGCCATGGCCGGCCCGGATGCGAAAGACACGACCTGCGCCGATCTCTCCGTCCCCGATTTCGAGGCTGCCGTGGGGCGCGGGGTGAAGGGGTTGAAGATCGGAATTCCCAAGGAATACCGCGTGCCCGGCATGCCGGAGGAGATCGAGCGTCTCTGGGAGGCCGGCCAGGCCTGGCTGCGCGAGGCGGGTGCGGAGATCGTCGAGGTCTCGCTGCCGCATACGCAATATGCCCTGCCGGCCTATTACATCGTCGCGCCGGCGGAGGCGTCATCGAACCTCGCGCGCTATGACGGCGTGCGCTACGGCCTGCGGGTCGAGGGCAAGGATATCCTCGACATGTATGAGCGCACCCGCGCAGCCGGTTTCGGTCGCGAGGTCAAGCGCCGCATCATGATCGGCACCTATGTGCTCTCGGCGGGCTATTACGACGCCTATTACCTGCGCGCGCAGAAGATACGCACGCTGATCAAGCGCGATTTCGAGAAGGTCTATGCCGATGGCGTCGATGCCATCCTGACGCCGACGACGCCGTCGGCTGCCTTTGGCATCGGTGAAAAGGGCTCGGGCGACCCCGTGGAGATGTATCTCAACGACATCTTCACCGTGACCGTGAACATGGCCGGCCTGCCCGGCATTTCCGTGCCCGGCGGCTTCGATGCGAAGGGCCTGCCGCTCGGCCTGCAGCTGATCGGGCGCCCCTTCGACGAGGAGACGCTCTTCGCCGCCGGTCAGGTCATCGAGGATGCCGCCGGCCGGGTGGCCTTGCCGCAGCCCTGGTGGGGGTGAGGGCAGGGGGAAGGGACCCGCCCGGATCAGGGAGTGAGCCAGATCCCCGTGTCCTGCGCTGCGAGATCGAACGCGGCGCGGCGGTGACCCGCATGGTCGAGATAGAGCGTCTCGACCCGCTCCACCGTGACGACCACCGCCGAGAAATTCTCGCGACCGGCATCGATCTCGGCATCGCTTTCCGGCAGGAAAAAGCCGTCAGGCGCATCCATCTGCGTGCCCGGCGCCGGTCGCGTGGCATAACAGGCCCGGCTCATCATCCGTGAGCCCTCCCAGGCCGCTTCAGCGATCTCGCCCTCTGCCAGCACCTCCGCACGGCCCTCCATGCGCAGCTGGAACTTGCCGCGGGCATCATAGACATGCAGCGCCACGCGTGGATCCGCGGCAATTTCCGCGACCTTCAGGCCGCGTATGTCGGTGTGAAAACGGAAATTCCTCGCAGCGACATCGACCGCGCGAAGCACCACGGTGCGCATGCGCGGGCGCCCGTCGAGCCCGAGCGTGGCGATGGTGGGGGTGTGGAAGGGCGAGTGCCGGTCCTTCACCCCGCGCGCCAGGCAGGCCCAGGCGTGGCGCCGGGTGGCATCGAGATCATCCACGAAATCCGGACGATGATAGGGCTGCCCGGTCTCGCGCCGCTTCGTCTTCTCGCTCATCGCAGCCTCCTTACCCCGATTCGCGCTCCCGGTCTGCCCGCTCGCGCGCGATCAGCATCAGGTTGCGCATGTAGATGAAGGTGCCCAGCGCCTGGCCGAGGATGAAGACGGGATCCTGCCGGTAGATCGCATAACCGAGCAGAATGAAGCCGCCGCCCAGCGAAAAGAACCAGAACGAGATCGGGATGACACTGCGCCCCGCGCGCTCGCTGGCGATCCACTGCACCAGAAAGCGGGCGGTGAACATCAGCTGTCCGAGCAGGCCGATCAAGACGACCATGTCGAAATTGGCGATGAAGATCGTATGCAGCCCGGCCCCGATATCATCGATCAGATTGGCGATCATGAACGCGTCACCTCTTCCACCCGCGGCACGCGCCGCCTGCGCCGGATCAACCACCACACGCCCGCGAGATCAAGCAGGCCGACCCAGAGGCGGTCGAACAGGCCGTAATTCGAGACACCGGCAAAGCGTGGCCGGTCCCGCACATCGACATGCACGATATCGAGCCCCTCGCGCCGGATCAGCGCGGGCATGAAGCGGTGCAAGGCGTCGAAATAGGGCAGCCTCAGATAGGTGGCGCGAGCAAAGCATTTCAGCCCGCAGCCGCTGTCTCGGGTGCCGTCGCGCAGGATCGCGCCGCGCACGGCATTGGCGAGCCGCGATTGCAGCCGCTTGCGCAGCCCCTTGCGCCCGAGCCGCTGGCCCGCCGCGAGGCCGACACCCGGCCCGCCGGCCTCCAGCGCCGCGAGAAGTTTCGGAATGAAGGCCGGATCATTCTGGCCGTCGCCGTCGATCGTGCAGCAGAATGCGCCGGATGCGCCCGTCACCCCCGTGCGCACAGCGGCGCTCTGGCCACAGCTCTGCGCATGGCGAAACACCTTGAGATGCGGCTTCTCAGTCATGGCCTCGCGCAGGATACGCGGCGTCTCGTCGCTCGATCCGTCATCGACATAGACGATTTCGAACCCGTCGATCTCCGCACAGGCCGCCTCGATCTCCGCGATCAGCGGCAGCAGGTTCTCCGCCTCGTTCTTGACGGGGACGATGACGCTGAGGCGCGGTGGCGGGCCGTCTCCCGCGCTGTCGCCGGGCATCGTCTCGTTGCACGTCATCGGATGCTCCGTCATCTCGCCATCGCTCATCGGGGCCCCGCATCCGGCGTGACCGTGTAGACGCCGATATCGAGGGGACGACCACCATTGATATTGAAGCCCTCGACCCGCGTCAGCAGGGCCGGCGTGATCGCCTCCTCGCGCAGGGCGGCGATGAAGTCATCCTGGAAGCGCCTTTCGACGAAAGCCATCCGGCAATCGCCATCGGCGAAAAAGGCGGCGGCTTCCTTACCGGAGCCCGCCATGACGAGATCCGTCCCCACAAGGAAGACGAGACTCGGCTCGCGATAGCCGAGCGTGGCGAAGGCGGGATCGGGGCAGGTCAGGGTTCGTGCCACGGCTGCGAGGTCCGGCGAGACCTGCAGCGAGCGCAGCAAGGGCTGCACGAACTGGAAGACGCCGACCGAGAGCACCATGGCCGAAAGCACGCCGGTCATCGCGGCGGAGACCACTGCTCCCTGCACGAAACGCCGCCAGGCCCACAGGCCTGTCAGCGCGGAGAGGAGCACGAGCGGCATGCCGAACAGCAAGGGCCCGTCACCGAGATGCATGCCGGCGATCGGCAGGCCGATGACAAGGCCCAGCGGCACGAAGGCGAGGAAGATGGTGAAGGGCCGTGACAGCGGCCGGTGCGGCCCCACGAAGCCGTGGCTGATCGCGATCGCGGTCAATATCGCGATGGCGGGATAGACCGGCATCACGTAGTGCGGCAGCTTCGTGGGGACGATCTCGAACACGATCCAGGCCGGCACGATCCAGGCGACCAGGAAACGCACCACATCAACCTGCCGGTTGGCCCAGGCGAAGGGCACGGCGATGGCCGAGAGCATCGCCGCCGGCCAGAAGGTGACGAAGAACAGCGCCAGATAGGTGCCCGGCGGCGCCCAGTGATAGATCTGCGCCGTACCAAGCTTGCCGAGCATGTCGTGACCGGCGGATTCGGCGAAGAAATCCATCCCTGCCCGCCAGGTGATGGCGATGAACCAGGGGGCGGCGATGGCGAGTGCAATCAGGATTCCGGGGCCGGGGCGCAAGGCGCCGAGCCAGTCGATCCGGCGGTCCTGAATCGACAGGGTCAGCGCTGCGAGTCCGGCGAAGAGCGCGATCACGGGTCCCTTGATCAGGATACCCAGCCCGATCGCAGCCCAGAACAGAAGGGCCGTCGGCCAGGGCAGGCGTGCGCCCCCCTTGACCAGATAGGCGCGGGCCAGACCGCCCATGGCGATGACGATGCAGGCGAGCAGCATTGCGTCGGTCTTGGCCAGCCGGGCCTCAACCATGAGGATCAGGCTCGCCCCAACCATGGCTCCGGCGAGAAAGGCTTCACGCCGTCGGGCCACGGCCAGCCCGGCCCAGTAGGTCGCCAGTACCGCACCGAGCGCGCCCAGAAGCGAAGGGATGCGATAGACCGCCACATTCGTGCGCGCATCCTCGATGCCGAATGCCTCGGCTATGCTCACGCTTGCTGCCTGCATCCAGTAGATGCCCACGGGTTTCTTGTGGCGCGCCTCGCTCTGGAAACGGATATCGATGAAATCACCGGTCTCCAGCATCTGCTTCGTCGCTTGCGTGTAGCGCGGTTCGTCGCGATCCATCGGCTGGAGGCCGGTGATACCCGGCAGGAAGCAGAACAGCCCGATGATCAGCAGTATTGCGCAGGCGCGGCCATGGCCGCCCTCGACGAAGAGCAGGAGCTTCTCGGAAAGCGAGCGCCCCGGGTCGGAGCCGCCGCCCTTGCCGGGGACGTCGATCACGTCGCGGGGGAAATCTGTGGCCTGGCGGGACGTCGTCATGAAAGGCTCCGGGCGCGCCGAGGGGACGCCGGGTCATGTCTCCAATCCCGTGCGAAAAGTCAAATCCCCAGACGATTCGCCCGCGCTTGTGAAGGGCGCTGCGGCAGGGTCACATGGGTGCCTTGGGATTGCTGCCGCTTTCCGGTGGTTGACCGCTTCCCGCGACCAGGATTTCTGTCACCTGGGCATATCGCAGTCGATTGTGATGTCCGGGTGAGGCAGAAACAGCCTGCTTTGGAGAATCTGATGGAAAACCTGCCGCACATGCCTTCCTTCTCCCTCGATGGCCGACGCGCGCTCGTGACCGGGGCCGGTCGCGGTATTGGTCTTGCGGCGGCATGTGCCCTTGCCGAACACGGTGCGCATGTCGATCTCGTCGCGCGCAGCCAGGAGCAGATCGAGGCGGCGGCACAGGGATTGCGGGATCGCGGGCGTCTTGCGCAGGCGCATGTGCTCGATGTCACGGATATCGACGCAGCTTCGGCTTTCGTCGCGCAGCATGGGCCCTATGACGTCTTCGTCAACAATGCGGGCATGAACCGGCCAGCGCCCCTGGTCGAGACGAAACCGGGTGATTACGACGCTGTCACCGATCTTAACGTCCGCGCGGCGTATTTCTTGATGCAGGCGGTTGCAAGGGGAATGATTGCGGTGGGGAAAGGCGGTTCGATCATCAACATGTCTTCGCAGATGGGGCATGTCGGCGGAGCCGGACGAACGGTCTATTGTGCTACCAAGCACGCCGTGGAGGGTTTCACCAAGGCGGCGGCCTGGGAACTGGGTGCGCATGACATTCGCGTCAACGCGCTATGCCCCACCTTCATCCGGACACCGATGACGGCGGGTCTGCTCGAGGATTCCGAATACGCGCGGAACGTGGTTTCGAAGATCGCCGTCGGGCGCGTCGGCGAACCGGAAGACCTGATGGGTGCCGTGGTCTTCCTCGCCGGGGACGCCTCCCGCCTCGTCACCGGCGCCTCGCTCCTGGTGGATGGCGGCTGGACTGCGCAATGACGGCTTCCCGGATCATCGAAATTCGCAGGGGCAGGGGCTGGACAAGCGTGCCCGCCATCGCTAAATACCCGCCAACGCACGGCGCTTCACACCCGTTCGCCCCTCGCGGTTTCTCCGTCCGCGATTGCTGGGGGATAGTTTAACGGTAGAACCGCGGACTCTGACTCCGCTAGTCCTGGTTCGAATCCAGGTCCCCCAGCCAGTTTTCTCGGATAAAAGACAACGAAATCAGACACTTGAGGTTCCGGGCTCCGCACCATCTCAAGGGGCTTGATTAGTGTTGTCCACCGCATTGTCCACCAGGCTGTCCACAGGCACAAATCGCCGTGCAACCGCCGGTCACGGCGACCCTTCTGCGAGCCGGATGGCACGTTCTTGCGCCGGGCTGTCCGTCGGAGCGAGGGACGTATAATGCCGAAGCGTCACTACACATGCCTGCGTGGGCGGGTGACGTATTTGCGGAGAAAAAATTCCTTCGGATCTGCGTAAAAGACTTGCATCCAGCGAAATCTGTATCAGAATTGGTGTCATTGCGACCATTGATGCAGAACAGATCGGGCGACGCTTGGCCGTTGAAACTGATTTGTTTATCGAGAATGCAAGAGTTGACCCCATGATCGACGACGCTGCCTTGAGACAATTCGTGACAGCGACGATTTCAGATTGGCAAATCAATCAAGAGCAGCAGACGGCTCAACTGCAAAAGGACTTTGGGCGTGCAACGGGCATGTCTGCGCGGAATCAGGCGCTCATTCAGTTTGAGAGCGCCCAAGAACTTCTTGTGGCACATGACCAAGGCCGCTCTCTCTACGATGACATTTTCATCAAGGAACGTTTTGAAACTGCGAATCTGCCTGTTCCAGATGATCAGCTTGTGCTTGGTGCAGCCGGTCGCCGTCTCAATCTTGCACTCGCCCTGCATTACCTTGATACCGCCAGTGCGATCGCCCGCCGCCACGGTCCTGGCTCAGGTTGGAGGGCGTTGCCGATACATGAGTGGCAAGAGCGGGCAAAAGGTGTCCGTGTTGCGCTCGGGCTTGCGAGAGACGGTGAGACACCCGGCTTGCGTTCGTCCGACATCGCTGACCCTGCACATATGCTCGGACATGCCATCGTTCCGTAAACTTGTACAGGCACCACTCATTCGGATAATCTGCGTTTCGTTTCCGACAGAACGCCTCGCGATATCTCGAACAGCGATACCGAATCGCAACGGCAGACGGTTGCTCGGCAGGATGCGAACAGCCATGACGAGCGCCTGCTCTTCGGCAAGCTCTTCGCACAATCTCTCGATATGCGCGCCGAGGAAGGTCGCATCGGCGACAAACAACGACACACGACAAATTCATCCCTTCGAATCTGGATCGAAACGATCGGCGACCGCCCCGTCACAGCATATGCCAGACAGGATATTGCGGCCTATCGGTCTTTCCTGAAAACAATTCCAAAGCTGTATTGGCGCTCGGTCAGTGAACGGCGGAAACCGATCCAACAGATTGTTGCAGAAGCCGATGCTCAGGAGAATGAACCGAGAGAAACCCGCAAACTGTTCCCATAATTGTTGTCGATTCATTTGGTTCAGTCCGAAGCTGGTGCTGCGACAAGACTACGCTTCAACAAGCGGGCAAATTCCTCCACGATTTCATCCGGAGTGTGAGGGCCATATTCACGATACCAGAGCGGTATCCAATTGACGGCACCGAGAATGAACAGGGTGGCAAGCTTGGAATTTGACGGTTCGATGCTTCCGTCGCCAATACCCTTCTCGATCAGGGCCCGCGTCGCCTCGCTGATCTCCGAACGGCGGGCGACGACAGCGTCACGCTGTTTCTCTGTCAGGGAATCGACATCCGTCAGCACCGCGCAGGTGCCGAATTCCCCGAAGATGCCCTGCATGTATCGTCGCAGATAGACGATGACTTTCTCGCAACCATTGCCGTGATGGTTCTCAGCCAGATTCAACCCGGCCTCGCCATGATCCATGGCCCGGTGGTGACACTCGAAGAGAATGTCCTGCTTGGTGGAGAAGTACTGATAAACGGTCGGTTTCGTCACACCCAGCGCACGAGCGACATCATCCATCGACGTATTGGCAAAACCACGGCGATTGAATGCGGCCGCAGCGACACCGATAACCGCCTCGCGCTTCTGACGTCGCTGGGCGTCCTTATCAAAAATCAATGACGGATTTGCGGAGCGGACTCGTCCCCGTTCTGAAAGATTCATTCGTTCAGTTCCCATGTCACGCAATTCCTGTCGTTTGGCAGCGGGCTTGCACGATATCAAATTCGTGCTAACCTGACTTATAAGTATACCGACTTTACTCATCAGTAAGGCAAGCTCATGAATTTGGCAAGCCTGATCGAAAACGCCGCACGCAGGATGCCCGAAGCTCCTGCCATCACGGATCGCGGGATGGTCACGCGGTACGGTGTGCTCGTGCATCGGACGGCAGCCATAGCGGGCGCGTTCCGCAGTGCCGGCCTTCGCCGAGGTGACCGTATCGTTCTGGCGATGGAGAATTGCGGGGCCTTTCTGGAATCGCTTTTTGCCATCTGGGGAGCCGGGCTTTGCGCCGTCCCGGTCAATGCAAAGCTTCACCCGCGTGAGATCGAGCATATCGTCCGCGACAGCGGTGCACGCTGGATGATTACGACATCGGGCCTCCACGGCAGCCTCGCTTCGCTTCTCGACGAAGTCGAGACTCTCGAGCGCATCGTTTGTGCCGGCACCGATGATTACGAGCAATTGACGCGCGCCGATCCTCTCGCTCCAGTGAAGGTTGCCCCGACGGAACGGGCCTGGATCTTCTATACCAGTGGCACGACCGGTCGTCCGAAGGGCGCCATACTCAGTCACCGCAATCTTCTATTCATGTGCCATGCCTACTACGCGGATGTCGATCCGGTCGATGAGCGCGACGTGAAGCTGCATACGGGCCCGCTCTCGCACGCATCCGGGCTGTTTGCGCTCCCACACATGTTGCGAGGTGCACATCAGGTCGTGCTGCCGGGTTTCGACGTCGGCGCGATCGCGGACGCCCTCGACAATTACGATCGTGTCACCATGTTCGCCGCGCCGACCATGCTGACCCGGCTCGTGCATTCGCCCATCGCGGAGCATCTGCGAACCGAGGGTCTCAAGACGATCTATTACGGGGGCGGGCCGATGTATGTCGCAGACCTCCGGCGAGCGCTGGATTTGTTCGGGCCCCGGTTGTTCCAGATCTATGGCCAGGGAGAATCGCCGATGACGATCACCGGCCTCGAGCAACGCATGCATGGCACCGGACCTGGCGAGGACGATCTGCGCAGTTGCGGTCCGCCCCGCACCGGTGTCGACGTCCGCGTGGTCGATGACGAGGGGCAGACCCTGCCTGACGGTGAAGTGGGCGAGGTCATCACCCGCAGCGACTGCGTCATGGAGGGCTACTGGAACAATCCCGAAGCGACCGCGGCTGCCCTGCGAGACGGCTGGCTTTATACCGGTGATGTCGGGAGCATGGATCGCCGCGGTTTTCTGACCCTGCGGGATCGATCGAAAGACATGATCATTTCCGGAGGCAGCAACATCTATCCCCGCGAAATCGAGGAAGTTCTCTTGCGGCATCCGGACCTCGTCGAGGCATCGGTTGTCGGGCAGCCCCATCCTGAATGGGGCGAGGAAGTCGTCGCCTTCGTGGTGGCGCGGGAGGGGGCCGTGTTAAACTCGCAGGACCTCGATCAGCTGTGTCTGTCGAACATAGCCCGTTTCAAGCGCCCCAAGCATTACCGGTTTCTCGAGAATCTGCCGAAAAACGCCTATGGCAAGATCCTGAAAACCGAGCTGCGCACCATGCTTGAGGCCAGCAGGGGGGAGGGCACCGATGCGTAGGGTATTTGTCGCCGGTATCGGATCGACGGCCTTTGGAAGGCATTCCGGTACGGATATCGAGGCGCTGGCGATCAAGGCAGCCGACGCGGCCATTCGCGAGTCCGGTGTTTCACGCAAGGAGGTTGGTGCGCTTTATCTCGGCAATTTCGTTGCCGGCCCTCTCGTCGGGCAGGAGGTGCTCGCGGGACTTGTCGCCGATGGTCTCGGCCTCGGCCAGATTCCCTGCACCAAGGTGGAAGGCGCCTGCGCCTCCGGTGGCATCGCCTTCCGGCATGCCAGCCTTGCGATCAGCACAGGCGCCTGTGATGTTGCGATCGCCGTCGGTGTCGAGAAGATGACCGGTGCCGACACACCTACCGTCACCGCTGCCCTCAACTGCGCGATGGACAACCGTGCCGATGGCGTTTCCGGCCTGACCTTTCCCGGTCTCTTCGGTCTCGTCTGGAAATTGCACGCGGCTCGCTACGGCACAACGCGATCCGATGTTTCAAGCGTCGTGCGCAAGAACAAGGCAAATGGATTGCGCAATCCGCTGGCGCAGATGGCGGCTCACATCGATGATGAGGCGATTCTGAATTCCGCCCTGATCTGCGATCCGCTACGCCTGTTCGATTGCTGTCCGGTGAGTGACGGTGCGGCGGCAGTCTTGCTGGTTTCCGAGGAGGTTGCGCGGGCATGCGGCACCCCGATGGTCGAGGTTGCTGCCTCCGTACAAACCCGCGGCAGTGCCCGTATTGCCGGCCATCCGGACCTCTGTTCATTCGATGCCACGGTTGCGGCGGCGCATGCGGCCTACGACATGGCCGGCCTGAGCCCGTCAGATATCGATTTCGTCGAATTGCATGACTGCTTTTCGATTGCGGAAATCGTGGACAGCGAAGATCTCGGCGTCGTCCCGCGCGGGCAGGGTGGCGCCTGGGCACGTGAAGGGCGCACCAGCACCGAGGGTGACGTGCCCATCAACCCCAGTGGCGGGCTGCTTGCGAAGGGCCATCCGGTCGGTGCAACCGGCATCGGACAGATCTATGAAACCGTGCTGCAATTGCGCGGCGCGCATCCGAACCAGGTCAAGGATGCCGCGATCGGATTGACGCACAATCTCGGCGGAACCGGTGTCGCGTGCACCGTCAACATCCTGAGGCGTAGCGATGCCTGATGTGTTCGAGGCGCTCCGAGAGGTAACCGTTCTGGCTTGTCGCGCTTGCGGGGCTCTCGACCCGGGCCCTCGCGAGCTGTGCACGCAGTGCGGGAGCACGGATCTCGAAAGCAAGCGGGTTCCTGGTGCGGGAACGCTGGTGTCATCGACCATGATACGGCGTCCTGCAGCTGCTTTCCGGGACGAGGGCGCCTTCGAGGTCTGTGTTGTCGATCTTGATGCGGGTCCGCGGATTACGGGTCGGCTGATGCCCGCCGGGACGCTCGGTCGAGGCGCCACAGAGCCAGATAAACCCGCACCAGGAGAACGTGTAACTCTCACCGGACAACGTGGTGAGATCCTCTATTTTGCAGGGAGCCGAGATGAGTAACGACATCCTCACGGAGCAGCATGGGGACGTGCGCCTGATTACGATAAATCGACCGGCCAAGATGAATTCGCTCGATTTCGCGGCCAACGACGCATTGGTCGAAACGTTTCGTGAATTCGCCGCAGATGACTGCGCACGCGTCGCCGTTGTGACCGGAGCGGGCGACAAGAGTTTCTGCGCCGGCGCAGATCTGAAGACCTATACCATGGACTTTGCCAACCGCAGCGCACCAGAGTTCCGAACGGGCGCCACCGATGGCCCGGGCTTTGGCGGGATCACGCGCAGTCTCGACATCGACAAGCCGATCGTCGCAGCCATCAACGGATACGCCATTTCCGGCGGTTTCGAGCTCGCTCTCGCATGTGACATCCGGTTTTGTTCACCGGATGCCGAATTCGCACTGCAGGATGTGAAGTGGGGGTTCCATGCCTGTGACGGGGGCCTGGTGCGCCTGCCGCAGATCGTCGGACTGGGGCATGCGATGGAAATCGTCCTGTCGGGCGAACGCGTTGATGCCGAAACGGCGTTCAGGATAGGTCTTGTCAATCGTATTCACGAGAAGCCGCAACTGCTCGAGAAGACACTCGATTACGCCACGATGCTGGCACGTCGTGCTCCACTCGCACAGCGTTTCGCCAAGGACGTCATGAGGCGTACCTACGGCATGCCAATGGCGGAGGCGCTGCGTCTTGAATCCCGATCCTTCTACGATCTCGGGCGTACCGAAGATCTCGCAGAGGGGACGACAGCGTTTCGCGAAAAGCGCGAGGCGCGTTTCAAAGGGCGCTGAAGCGTCCGTCAACAAATGAAGCAGGGGAGGAACGTCATGTCAGGAATCGGCAAAGGAATTGCCGCAATCGGTGCCGCAATCGTTCTGGCGAGCGGCGCATCGGCACAGGAGAGTGTACGGGTCGGCGTCGTCCAGGGATTGAGCGGCCCCCCGGCCATCGTGGATTTCGGCGAGTCGTATCTGCAGGGCATTCGCCTTGCGCTCAAGGACTACGAGGCCAGTGATGCGCAGACCGGGATCGAACTCATCGTTTACGATGACGAGGCCAATCCGCAACGCGCGGTCTCGGTCATTCAGCGACTGATCCAGAATGATGGCGTATCCGCTGTCATGGGTACGGTGAGCAGCGGGAACGTTCTCGCCTTTGCGCCGGTTCTCCAGCGTGCCGGCATTCCCCTGATTGCAGGCCCGTCGATCGCCACCAACATCACTGCGCAATTCATCGACGAGGATCCGAGCTATATCTTCCGCTGTTCGATGGTGGAGCGCTATCAGATCGACGCCATGCTCGATTGGGCAGCCGAGAATTTCGATAATGTCGGGCTTGTTCACTCGACGACCGGTTACGGGAACTTCGCTGCCGAAGAGATCCGCAATGGAATGGCGGCCCGTGATCGGGAACTTGCCGCAGTCGAGGGTGCTGCGCCCGGGGTGAATGATCTCACGCCGCAGATGATCCGCATGCGCGACGCCGATGCGCAACTGGTCCTGAATTTCCACGAGAGCTTCGAACTGATCTATCGCCCCATGGCGAGACTTGATTATCGCCCGGTCATTGCCGGAAACTGGGGCCTTTCGTCACTCAATGTGCTCGAGATTGTCGGACTCGATGCCATCGAGGGTACGGTGATGGGGCAGGCGCTCGATCTTTCGGACCCCAAGGCGCAAGCCTTCGATGCCCGCATGCGCGAGGAATACGGCACGTCTTATCGCTGGCCCGTTGTGGCGGCACTCGGCTACGATGCAGGCCAGATCATGTTCGAAGCCGTCGATCGTGTCGGGCGCGCTGATCCTGCCGCAATCCGGGACGCGATCGAGAACATCGATGGCGTCGATGCGATTTCAGCGACCCCCGCTGAGCCGTTTGGGCCCGATAACCACGAATGCCTCAATCCCGAACATGTCTTCCTTGGTGTCTGGCGCGATGGAGATGTCGTGCGCCTGCAGTAAGCCGTGACCGACGGCCGGCCTTGCCGGCCGTCTCCTCGTCGTCGTCGTGGCTCAAGGGGGCGATCGTGTCTTTGACGAACTTCTTCCAGCTTCTCATCAGCGGGATCGCGATGGGAGCAATCTATACGCTGACCGCGAAGGGGCTATTCATCGCGCATCTCGCGACGCACCGCCTCAACTTCGGTCAGGGTGACTTCATGATGGTCGCAGCCTTCCTCGTGATGGCCTTCCTCGTTGCTGGAATCCATCCAGTGCTCGCCGTGATCCTTGTCGCCGCGATCCTGTGCCTCATGGGCTATCTCCTGGAGCGCATTGCGATCCGCCCACTCGATGCCCTTGCAGATCGGACCACGCCCTACGCCTGGATTCTGACGACGGCGGGTGTGGCCCTGATCCTTCAAAACGTCGTCGAACTGATCTGGGGCAAGTCGGCCCAATATGCACCGCCGCTGTTTTCCTCGACCCGCGACAGTGTGGTCAGCGTCTTCGGCGTCGGTGTCTTTCTGGAAGAACTGGCGGTGATCATCGTCGCCTTCGCCGTTGTCGTCGGCCTGTATTGGTTTCTGTTCAAGACGCGTTGGGGCAAGGGGATTTACGCTGTCGCGTTCAACCCCGAGGCGGCGAATCTGCTCGGCGTAGACGTGCGTGGCGTGATCATTCTCGTCTTCGTCATCGCCTCGCTGCTGGCTGGAATAGCCGGAGTCCTGATCGGTCCGCTCGTTTCACTGCACCCGCATATCGGGCTGATCTTCACGATCAAGGCTCTCGCGGTTGCGTCGCTGGGCGGGTTTTCCAATCCGATCGGAATTCTCGTCGGCGGAATCCTCTTCGGGGTCGCCGAATCCTTCTCGAACTATTGGGATAGCGCCTTCGGTGACCTTTACCCGCTCCTTTTCGTCCTCATCTCCCTCGCGATCAAGCCGACCGGTTTGTTCGGGGAGCTGAAGGCCGACGTGCGCTAGGAGCAATGCGATGACGAGAAATCTTGGCTACCTCCTGGCGATCGGTCTCATAGTTGTGTTCCCCTTCGTGGCACCGAACAGCTTCTATCTCCATCTCGCGCAGATATTTGCCTACACGGCCATTGCGGTGATCGGGCTCAACCTGCTTCTGGGCCTCTCCGGGCAGATGTCCCTTGGTCATGGGGGATTCTATGCGTTGGGCGCATATGGTTCGGCCCTTCTCGCAACGGCTTTCGGCTGGCCGATCGGATTTTCCATTCTCGGCGGCATCGCCCTTGCCGTCGTCTCGGGCATCCTCGTCGGTCTGATCTGCCTGCGCACACGCGGTCTCTACCTCGCCATGGCGACGCTCGCCTTCGGCTTCATGGTCGAGATTGCCGCGCAACGCTGGACATCGGTCACGGGCGGGGCGATGGGGCTGTTCGGAATACCCCAGCTGGATTTCGGTGATTTCCGGATGGGGCCGACATATTTCTTCTGGGTGACGGCGGCATTGTTGCTGTGTGTGCAGATCTCGAGCGACTACATTTTCTCCTCACGCTACGGGCGTCGGCTCCAGGCGATCAAGGAAAGCGAATCGTTTGCACGCACCATCGGATTGAACGTCCCCTTGTGGCGAACCGCTGTATTTACGGTAAGCGCAGCGCTTGCTGGAGTTGGCGGCGCGCTGTTTGCGCATCAAAGCGGCTTCATCAGCTCCGAGGCCTTCAGCATTCGCCTGACCATCGGACTGCTAATCGCAACGGTGATCGGCGGCCTTGGTCGCAGCTATGGGCCGATCCTGGGTGCCGCCATCCTGATCGCGATCGCCGAAACGATCGCGGCCCTGCACGAAATCGGCTACCTGCTTTACGGCGGCATCTTGCTGATGGTGACGATCCTGTTCCCGGAAGGCGCGATCGGCCTTCTGAACAAGCTGACCCCGACCCGCAAGGTGAAGGAAGACCCGGCGAACCGAAGCGAAACGCGATCGGGCCGTGAACTCGACATCGCCACGATCGCGGGCGCCGAGTTGAAGATTACTAGTATATCGAAAAGCTATGCCGGTGTCCTTGCGCTGGCCGAACTGGATATGAATGTCGCGCCGGGGTCGGTTCACGCGCTGATCGGCCCGAATGGTGCCGGCAAGTCGACCTTCATCAATGTCGTCGCGGGCCTTTACCGGGCTGATTCCGGTTCGATTTCCCTCGATGGGGAGAATGTCGTTGCCCTGAATGCGCATCAGCGGGCCCGCCTCGGGCTAGCGCGCACTTTTCAGAACCTGCAACTGATCCAGGGCGTGAGCGTGGTGGATAACGTCATGCTCGGGTTACGCCCTTCTCAGGCGGCACCCGCCGATTTCCTCCATTGGTTGGCAGACAGGCGGCATGAAGCGTGCGAGCGCACTGAGGCGATGGCAATCCTCACTTATCTGGGGATCGGACATCTGGCTGATCTGCGTCCCAAGGATATCGCCTATGGTCACCGAAAGCTTGTCGAGCTGGCCCGCGCAATCGCCCAGAAGCCACGCATCATGCTTCTCGACGAACCGGTGGCGGGCTTGAATCCGCAGGAAGCCGAAGCGATCGCCAAGGTCATCGTGCGCCTGCGAGAACGCGGTGTTACCATTCTGCTGGTCGAACACAACATGGATTTCGTGATGTCGATCAGCGACCGGATCACGGTTCTCGATTTCGGCCATTGCATCGCCGAGGGCACGCCCACCGAAATCCAGGGAAATCCGGCCGTGATCAAGGCCTATCTGGGAACCGATGAGGCCGCAGCATGATCAGCATCGAGAATCTCCAGACTTCCATCGGGGCGGTCGAGATCCTGCATGACATCTCCCTCGATGTGCCGGCGGGCAAGCTCGTTTGCGTCATCGGCGCCAATGGTGCCGGAAAGACGACGCTTCTGCGCAGCATCTCGAACGTGCTGCCGGCGAAGGCGGGAGAAATCCGCTTCGATGGCCAGTCAGTCCGAGGCATTGCACCGCACCTCTTGGCGCGGCGAGGATTGGTTCAGGTACCGCAGGGGCGTCAGATCATCCCCGATCTCTCAGTGCTTGACAATCTGACGATCGGAGCGACACGGATTGCCGGGCTTGGCGAGGCTGAAATCGCCGAGAGCCTTGAGCGGGAATTTACCCGTTTCCCAGTTCTGCGCGAAAGGCGGTCGATTCCCGGTGGCAGCCTGTCAGGCGGCGAACAGCAGATGCTGGCGCTGAGCCGTGCCTTGATGATGCGACCCAAGGCGCTGATGCTGGATGAGCCTTCTCTCGGCCTCGCACCGCAGATCGTGAAGTCGATCCTGCAATCTTTGCGTACTCTTGCCAATGACGGTCTCGCGGTCCTCTTGATCGAGCAATTGGCGTTCTTGGCGCTCGATATTGCAGATGATGCATATGTTCTTCAGCGAGGTCGTCTCGTGATGTCCGGCCCCGCCGCTGAACTTCGCCATGACCGCAGCGTGATTGAGAGCTATCTCTCCTGAATGGCCGTTTGAGAATGGGTTTGCAAATCGGTGCGTTTGTGATTCACGATGTCCATGTGGACACGACAGACGCGAGGCCGCATGGCTCGCGATCGAGCGGAAGACGAAGCGTTATCCGACCGATCTCACCGATGCAGAGTGGTTGCGGATCGAACCTTTGCTGCCCCGCTTTTCCAGGCTTGGACGCAAGCCGTCGGTTGATCTTCGGGAAGTGCTGAATGCGATCCGTTACATGACGCGTTCCGGCGGCGGCTGGCGCATGCTGCCGAAGGATTTCCCGCCGTGGCAGACCGTCTACTGGTGGTTTCGCCGCTTCGTCCGGTTGATGCTGTTTCGCACCATCCACGACGTGGCACTGATGATGGATCGCGAACGCTGTGGTCGCGAGGCCAGTCCTGAGGGTGGCGTTCTCGATAGCCAGACGGTGAAGGCCTCCGCGCACGGGGCCAAGCGCGGCTTTGATGGCGGCAAGAAGACCGTAGGGCGCAAGCGACACGTGGCGGTGGACACCGACGGGCGCTTGCTGATGGTTAATCTGACCCCGGCCGATATCTCCGACAGCGCCGGGGCTCAGGCGATCCTCGATGCCATTCGCAAGCGCTGGCCGTGGCTCAAGCATCTCTTCGCTGACGGGGCCTACGATCGAACCCAGCTCATGGACAAGGCCGCATTCCTGGAGTTCGTCATCGAAATTGTCCGGCGTATCGAGGGGGAACAAGGCTTCAAGGTACTGCCGCGACGCTGGGTGGTCGAGCGAACCTTCGGATGGCTCATTCAATGGCGGCGCCTCATGCGCGATTATGTACAGCGCATTGATGTCTCCGAGGCGATGATCCATGTCGCAATGGGAAGCTTTCTCCTGCGTCGCATCAGCCATTGAGCCAATTCTCAAACGGACTCTCAGAGGCTTGTGCCCCTCCGGAATGCTTTGCTCGGATACGATGTTCCGCAGCGGTGACCTGCCGATCTGTAACCCGGAAATTGCACAAATATAAAAGAGGCGCAAAAGCCTCCTGCGGGTGTCGAAAAAAATCTATAAAAATTTTAGACTTACCTTCGGCCTGACACTGATCGATGTCGAAAGCATCCACCAGTCAAAGCCATCATGCCGTCCATCACTTTCGGGGCCGGCCGCGGTCGGTCGGGTTTCTGGTGAACGCGAAGGATAGCGGCCATAAATCAGGCTCTTTAAGATGAGCGCTCATCACCAGCTGGTTTCATCTGTTACTGTTTCGGTTCGCCACAGCCTATACTACCAGCGCGCCAAGCACGGCAAGGTCAATACAAAAAGCCGTCACTTAAAAATATCGGGCGCAGGACTATGGACTTGTAACAAGGGCGACCTACAAAACGGGGACTGTGAACGATCGGACCATCCATGCTCTGATGTAGACATCAGGAAAGATATAAGGTTATAGAAAATTGCTCGCGGGGCTAAACCAAGTCTAATTGGTTGCCAGCAGGCAAGTTGGTTGTTGATTATTTCCGGGGGGAGATAAGCTTTGGACGGCCCTGACGTAATTGGACAGGAGCCAACCGTGGTTCCTGTCGACCTGATCGACATCATCTATGCTGCGACCCTTGATCCGAACCGCTACGATGATCTCGTCGCGCGTTGGCAGCAGCATTTGGATGGCTCGTTGGATACGGCGGACAACATCGCTAATTGGAACCCGGCCGTCAGCAGCGAGGAGATCGTGCGTCATTTTGAGCGCGCCTTCGCCATCATGGAACGGATGGGGCGCCGGGATCCGGACTGTCGCAGCCACGGGGCGCTACTGGGAGATGCCAACCGTCCCGCCATGCTGGTTGGGCAGGACGGCAGGATCAGGGCAGTCAATGCGCGTGCAAGGGAGCAGTTTGGCATCGCAGAAGGCGATTCAATCGAGTCACTTGAATTTGACGCGTCCGGATTGGCCAATATCCCGCGTGCTCTGGCGCGCCTTGGCGAAGAACCTTCCGGGCGCCTGCTGACGCTGTGCCGCGTTCATTCTCGCGACGGTGGCGCGGCACCGATCATGGCGCTCAGCAGGGTTGAGCCCTCGCAAGGCGAGAGCCCGGTTGCCCTGATGTCGGTTGCCGACATCCGGTGGAGCGATCGTGTAGGCGCAATGCTCAGGGAGGTATTCGGCCTTACCCCTGCCGAATGTTCGGTCGCCTCCAGCATCATCAGCGGACATTCGCCCGAATCGATTGCGGCGCAACGCAACCGCTCGCCGCAGACAATCAGGACTCAGCTCAAATCAGTTCTGGCCAAGCTCAGTGTCCACACCCAGGCCGAACTGGTCCGCATGGTCGCGGCCCTGCTACAGATGGATGGAGAGCCTGCCCTTGCTGCAAGCGTGGAAGCCGATCCCGTCAAGGCGCGGGTGACGCTCTCTCGCCCGCGCGACCGAACCCTCGAGATCGTCGCCATCGGACCCGACAACGGTCGACCGATCCTGTTCATCCACGGCATGCTCGACGACTATGGCGTGACGCGGGAGCTATTGAGGGGGCTTTACGCACGCCGGGTCAGGCTGATCGCGCCGGTGCGGCCCTGGTTCGGGGGTTCCAGCCCAGACAGAGGACCCGCGGCAACGGCGCCGCAAAGGTTTGCGGATGACCTTTCGGCGGTGCTCGATCAATTCGGAATCGAGCGGTGTCCGGTGGTGGGCCACCTCGCCGGATCGGTCTATGCGTTCGCGGCCGCCGGACGGCTCGGATCACGCATCAACCATGTCTTGAGCATTTCGGGCGGTGTGCCAATTCCCAGCATCGATCACTTCGCGGATATCGCGCCACGACAGCGAACGTTTTCGTACACCGCCCGACTCGCACCACAGTTGCTGCCGATGCTGGTGCGCACGGGGGTGGCACTGATCGACAGAGGTGGTTTCCGCAACATCGTCGAGGCAATGCACCACGCTTCGCCGATCGATCTGGCGACAGCAAACAATCCCGAGATTTTCGAACTGATCAGCCAGGGCTACCGCTTCACGGTCTCCCAGGGACACCGCGCCTTCGTAATCGATGCGCATCACGTCGTGCGCGACTGGTCGGAATATGTCGATGGCTCCGACCAACCAGTCACGCTGCTGCACGGTGAACACGACCCGGTCGTGCCGATCAAGGCCGTGCGCAATTTTGCCAACCGCCTGGGCACACGAGCGCAACTGGTCGAATTGTCCGAGCACGGGCAGCTCCTTCTTCACAGTGCACCGGCCAGAGTCCTGGAACTGTTTGAGCACTTGCTCAATACCGTCGATGCTTGAACGTTGCCTGCCTCCCGGCGCATGCTGCCGTGGAAATCGGAATACTGGCGGCATACCCCATGCAGGGTATGAACCGGTCGGCGTGATCGGCTAGCTGGAACATCGTCGGAATGGTCCGGCAAACCCTGCAGCCTCGCCGATCCGGCTACATTTCATGATGAAACAGTTCGAAGATCCGCCCGAAACCGCGGAAGGCGTTTGCCGGGATCCCGTCGGAAGCGACCTCTCTGAGGTTGACTGTCCCGCACCGGAGGCCGCCGGGGATAAGGGAGCCAAACCGGACGGGAAGGTAAGCATCTTCACGCTGGGTCATCTGGACATACGTCAGAACGGGCGCAGCGTACTGCCGCAGCGCAAGCTTCCGCGCAAACCGGTTGCGCTGCTGCTGCTGCTGATCGCCAACGGGGTGCAGGGCTCTCGAAGGGAAGCTTTGGTGGAGTGCTTGTGGCCCGGTGATGACAGGGCCGATGCAAGCCGGCTGAAGGTCGCTCTTCATCGCTTGCGGCAACTGATGGGCGACAGCGCAGCCATCCTGTCGCATGCAAGTGCAATCCGTATCAATGCTGATCGTGTAACGGTAGACGCCTGGGAGCTCGAACAGCTGGCGAGTTCCGGCCTGGACCCGGAGGCTTCCCCCCGTCGGGCGCTCGCCCTTTATGCGGGCCCGTTCGTCGCCGATATCGCCGCCGATCCGTCATTACTGATCTATCAGCAGCATCTTGAGGGACGATTCGATGCGGCGATGCTGACGGGGATGCAAGCGCTTGTCGAAGCCGGGAAGGCTCATGAAGCTCTCGAATGCGCGCTGCAAGGCTTGATGCGCATGCCGAGCGGCGGGCAACTTCTTCCTGCGGCGATGGAAATCGCCCGACGGCTGGGTCGAACGACCTCGATGGCGGCTCTGGAGGCCTTTGCATCCGTACAGGATGGGGAAACAGCGCCGTGAAGTCTTCCTTGTCGCTATGGCATTCGCGCAACAGGACTACCGCCTCTGCCCAGTCGCCGGGAAACTGTCGTCAAGAAATCCTTCCGGTAACCAATCTGAAACCAATCGGTTCCCGCAGAAGTCGCATCTAGACGGTGGGATCGCTCAAGCCCGATTCGCAACGGCGCGAACGGCTGCATGCAAGGGGCTCAGCATGGCCAATACGGCAAAAGTTCTGATGACAAAACGTGGCAACATCAAGGTCTCGGGGACCATGCTTACGCGCCACGGGCTACGCGCGGCCTTGCTCGCGGGCACTGCACTTGTCGGCGTCGCCATGGCCGAGCCCGCCGCTGCGCAGACAACGGAGTGGCAGGGCCTGAGCACTGACTGGTTCGACCCGGCAAACTGGGACAATGGCGTGCCGGCGGGGGCCGGCACCGCTCAAATCAACAATACCGACCCGGGCGGCGCCGGCCCGGTCATCGATCAGATCGGCGCGGTGAGCTCCATCCTTAGAATGGGGGGCGTCGAGAGCAGGCTGACGATCGAGAACGGCGGCGACCTCGCTACCGGGACCGACGCTTTTATCGGGTTTGATGTCGGCACTGATGCGGCGGTTCTGGTTACCGGAGCGACGTCGAACTGGGAAATCACCAACGACCTCAGGTTCGCAGACTCCCTTGACTCCGTTGCCCTCGTCACCGTGACCGACGGGGCGGCGTTGGAGGTCAACGGCAACACCACGATAGCACTGCAAAACGGTGGGGCGGGAACACTTCACATATCGAATGGCGGCAGCGCAGATATGCAGAGTACTGTGGTGATGGGCACTGAGGGGGGAGGGCTCGGGCGGCTGGTCGTGGAAGGCAACACCAGCACGCTCGACACCGCGAACCTGAATATCTTCAGGAATGGCGAGATCGAGTTCCGAGACGAAGCCACCATCACATCGACCGCAGTCACGGCGTCGTCGATTGGTATGGGCGGCGGCGCTGGCGATGCGAGCGTTCTGGTCACGGGCGGCGCCGGCTGGACCCTTAACGGCATTGCCAATTTTGGCTACTCTCGCGCCGCAACGGTCACGATCGAAAACGGTGGTACCGTCGATGTGACCAGCAACCTGTTCGTTGGTAGGCAGGGAGCCGGCGACGGCGTCGTTCGCATTCGCGGCGGCGGCCAATTGAACGCTGGTTCGAATGTGGTTGTTGGTTTTCTGGCAGGCACCGCGGGCCTCATCGAGGTGGCCGGCGCGGGTTCCGTGTTCGATGTGCCAGGGGGGCTCTTTCAAGTCGGACTATCAGGGTCGGGAACGCTGACGATTTCCGATAGCGGCGTTGTGAATGCTGGTGCAGGCAATCCGCTCCAACTCGCAACATCCGCGGCGGGAACGGGAACGCTCAATATCGGCGCGGCGACGGGCGATCCGGCGGCGGCTGCGGGCACGCTGAACGCGGATACGGTGGAATTTTCGGCAGGCGCCGCGACGCTGACGTTCAATCACACGGCGCTCGCGACCGACAATTACGAATTCACGGCCGATCTGGCATCGACGGGCGCGGGGACGCACGCGATCAACCATCAGGCGGGCGTGACGAATTACACCGGGGACGGCTCGGGCTTTTCCGGAACCACAACCGTCTCCGGCGGGACGCTGTTCGTGAACAACCACTTGGGCGGGACGACGGCCGTCACCGGCGGTGTGCTCGGCGGGGCGGGAACCGTCGGCGCGCTGACGATGAACGGCGGCGTGCTGGCGCCGGGCAACTCGATCGGCACGCTCAACGTGACGAGCGCCACCTTCAATCCAGGTTCCGTCTTTCAGATGGAGCTGAATGACGGCGGCTTCGTGCCGGGCGTCAACAACGACCTCCTGAATGCCACCGGCGCGGTGACGATCAATGGCGGCACGATTCATGTGACGCCCGTCAACGGGACGGATGACGGCTCCACTTATACTCCAGGAACCTACACGATCATCACGGCAGCCGGCGGCGTGTCGGGAACGTTTGACGCCGTGACCGACGATTTCGCCTTCATCCGCTTTTCTGCAACTTACGACGCGAACAACGTGTATCTGGTTCAAGGCCTGACATCGCCAGACTTATGTCTGGCCGGCTATTCCGCGAATCAGTGCGCCGCCGGTGCTGGCGTATCGTCGCTCGGCAGCGGGAATGCGCTTTTCGACGCTCTACTGGGCCTTTCCAATACGGACGCGCCGATCGCGCTCAATCAGCTTTCCGGCGAGGCGCATGCGTCCGGCAAGACGGCCCTGATCAACAACAGCGCGCGGCTGCGCACGGTCATCGGCAATCGCATTGATGCGGTCTTCAGCAATCAGCGCCCGACGGCAGCGTTCATGAGCTTCGCCTCGAAAGGAAGCCCCGCCGATCAGCTGGTTGCCGATCGGTATGGCGCGTGGGGCCATGTCCATGGTTCATGGGGACGGACCGCATCGACCACGAACACGGCGGCGATGCGTCACGATGATGCCGGCTTCATGCTGGGGGCTGACAGCCGGTTCGGCGAGGCCTGGTATGGCGGCGTCTTCTCCGGATACAGCCGTTCGAACTTCAAAGTGAGCGGCAGGAATTCCTCCGGTTCCAGCGACAATTATCATCTCGGCCTCTACGGCGGGGGCGAATTCGGCGCGTTTCACCTCAATATGGGTGCAGCCCATACCTGGCACAGGATCGGCACGACCCGCCATGTCACCCTGCCCGTCAGGGAGAGGCTGTCGGCCTCTTACAATGCCCGCACCATGCAGATATTCGGCGAGGCATCCTACCGCATGGAGGCAGGTGCGGCCCGGTTCGAGCCTTTTGCCGGCCTCGCGCACGTTAGTCTCAGGACGGACGGCTTTACGGAGACGGGTGGGACAGCTGCTCTGACGTCATTCGGACGCAGCACCGCAACGACCTTCTCGACGCTCGGCCTGAGGGCTTCCACCCAATTCCAGATCGGTGACATGACGGCGACCGCACGCGGCATGATCGGCTGGCGCCATGCTTTCGGCGATACCACACCGGCATCGCGTCTGGCATTCGCGGGCGGCAACAGCTTTCTCGTCTCGGGCGCTCCGATCGCGAAGAATGCGGCTGTAATGGAATTCGGTCTGGACATGCAGGTCGGCACCCGCGCGACGCTCGGCCTGTCCTATGACGGGCAGCTCGCCAGCGGCAGCAATGAACACGGCGCCAGGGCAAGGCTGCGCGTCTCCTTCTGATGGCGAGCATCATGCGATCCATCATCCTCGCGCTGGGGAGTCTGGTACTGGCGGCAATAGCGCCGCTCGCCACGCACGCGCAATCCGAAACCATGCAGGCTCCGACCTCGTTGCAGGAGACATGGGATGACTGGCAGGTCGCCTGCATGCGCCGCGAGGAGACACGCCGGGTCTGTGCCATGTCGCAGACACAGGTTCAGGAGGAGGGGCATCGTCGCATCCTGGCTCTGGAGATCACGGCGGAGCCGGGCGGAGAGACTGCGAGGGGCACGCTCGTGCTTCCCTTCGGTCTTGATCTCGAACGCGGCGTCTCTCTCGCGATCGACGAAACCGCCATTGCGAACAATCTGCGTTTTCGCACCTGTCTCCCGGGCGGATGCATTCTGCCGATATCCCTGTCCGCCCCGCATCTGGCCGCGTTGCGCCGTGGAGGCACACTCACGATCCTGACAGCGGCAAGCGATACCGGTCAGACTCTCTCCTTGTCGGTCTCCCTGCGCGGCTTCTCTGCGGCGTTCAACCGCCTGGTGGAGCTGCGCAGTTGACGTATGATTGACCTGCAACCGGTTATCCCTTCCATCGGACCGGCAAACGGCAACTGCTCGACCTGCCCTCGCTGTCCTGAGCCTTTCCGTCTGCGTCCGGTTCCGGGCGCCAGTCGGGTGTTCCGCAAAGGCTTGATTGGGGTCGCGTAGCGATCCGTTAGAATGGGGCCGACCATGATCGCCCATTGCGGCGCTTGATTTCGCCGTTCAGACGTTCGAGCGGATTCGTCACATGCAATTTCGTGCGATGCTGCTCCGGAACGCTCGTATAGGCGAGAACGTCGTGCTCGGCCTCGTCCATCAGCGCTGCGAGCTTCGGCCCGGCAACCATCATTGTTGACGCCCACGGACAGTCACGGCGACGGAGACGATCCGGCCAAATTCCCGGCCTTGCGCACGAACCTTCACATGGGTGGCGTCGATCCACAGATACGGCCAGTCGCCTTCGATCAGACGCTCGGCGGCAAAGCCGGTCATCGCGCGCAGGATATCCGCGTCGGGGTCTTCTTCAGGACCCTGCGCAAGCCTGCGTGCGAAAGTTCATCATGGGATCGGTCATCGGTCGTCCTTTCAGGTCAGATTGAAACTGCAACCCGATCCTGCTGGAAGATCACCGATGACCACCCGCCCCGCGAGCTACACCATCACGGGGGACATGACCCAGCCCGAATCTGGATATGGTTTATGCGTCGGTGACCAGCTCGTCTTTTCTATGAGGGAGAGCAACTCTTTCAGTCCTTTTCCCCATCGTATCCCATATGACACCGGCTTTCTCCATTACAACGCGCGGAAAGGTCTGGAACGTTTTGAACCAAGAGATGCGGCAATGGACGACGAGATAAACAGGCAATCACGCATGCACTGCGACAGTCTGTTCGATTTCGGCGGCAAGGCCGGGATCGATGCCGAGCGCGGCGGCGAGTTCGGTCAGGTAGCGCCGCTCTGTGGGCGTATCCGGATCCATGGCCAGAAGCGAGGCGGCATAGAGTTCCGCGCCGACTTCGGGCCGATCCGCATACTGGCGCACACGGGTAATGTCCTGAGGCGCTGCGAGTTCATCCATGACGAAGGCCTTGGCCTCGGAATCCAGCCCGAGATTGTCGAGATGACCGAAAATGCGCGCCTGTTCCTCGGCATCGATATGCCCGTCGGCCTTTGCGCCCTGGATCATGGCGACGAGGACGCCGCGGGCGAGATTGTCCTCTCCGCCCGGCGCCTGCGCCGGCGCGAACGGGCTGTCGGCGGGGGGGGCCAGCAAGGCCGGATCCGATCCGGCCTGTGCCGGGGCGGGCTGAGCCGCGGCGGGCTGCCCGGCTGCGCTGCGACGTTGCCAGGCGGTATATGCCAGCGCCCCGATCGCGGCGAGGCCGCCCAGCTTGAGCGCCGTGCCTGCCGTACGCCCCGCCATCTTGCGGGCCTTCTTGTTGCCCATCAGCAGGCCGACGACGCCGCCGGCCAGGGCGCCCGTGGCGAGTTTCCCCATGCCCGAGCCGCTGTTGGGCACAGCGCCCGCCGGTCCGGTCGCAGCCTGCCCCTGACCCTGCCCCTGATGATGGCCCTGCTGACCGAACTGACCCATGACCTGCGAGAAATCGCCGGTCTGGGCGGAGTTGATGACCTGGTCCAGAAGACGGCGCGCGTCGAACATGGTGTGTTTCCTTATGTGATGAATCGGTGGCAGACGGATACATGGGAACCCGATGCCGTGCTTCAAGCTGTGCCGGCATCGGATGAAGCGCGTTCAGGCGGCGACGGAACGGGGTATGTCATTCTCCCAGACGAGCCCCGGGCAATAGCGCCCCGCGACACGCCCGCCCTCAAGGGTGAAGAGGTGGAGCCAGCCGTTGTCGAACAGGGCGCGCACCTCATCATGGCGTGCCAGAATCGCGCTGATCGCCTCCTGCGGCGCTTCGATATAGATCGACAGCCGCAGCGGTTCGTGGGCGAGGTTGACGCCATCGTGAACCGCCTGCCAGGGCAGGCCCGGGCGCATCATCCCGCCATTGCCCTGCACGACGCCGATGCCGCCGACAACGTTGTGGATCAGCTTGTTGCCGCCGCCGAACAACTCCGGCGCCACGCTCGACCCGTAATATTGCAGGCTGATCCAGCTCGCCACGACGACGGGAGCCGTGAGGATCAGCTCCAGCGTCTTGAATTGTGCATCCGTGCGCCAGTCATAGCTGTGCAGGAAGCTGCGCCCCTGAAGGTCGGTTCCGGTCGTCGCCGCACGCGGCGCCGCGATGAAGGCGGCACATCCGGCCAGCCCCCATTCGGGGCGCACTTCGGCCCAGTTGAAGGCACGTTGCGCGATGCGCGCGGCATCAGCCCCCGGCAGACGCGCGGCCCGTTCCGTGCGGGCCAGATCGCCCGCCCGCGCGAGCCAGCTGCGCGCCTGCTCCAGATCGGCGGAATGTGCCGGCGCGGGTTCGTCCTCGTAGAGCGTGACCGTATCGGTCGTGGTGTCGTGCAGACCCGCCACGAAGACGGTATCCTCCGGCAAATCGATGCCGTGCCCGGGCAGGCCGGCACGGGTTTCGGGGTCGTTGAGCAGGCTCGCGAGAAGGCGTGCGGATACTTCGCCGGTCTGTCCGCCACAGGCGCCGCAATGATAGGCGCTCTCATGCGGGTTGTTGGTGACATGCGCGCCATGGCCGATGAGCAGGACGAGGCGGGCATGGCCTTCGGTCATGCTCATCGCCTGGAGAACTGCTGCGCCGGTGGCGGCCTTGGCCTCTGCCGTCAGCGGCTCCTCGAAGCGCGGCGGCGGATTGGTCGAGCCCGCGGATGCCGCCGTGGTGGCATGATTGCCGCCGTGATCGAGCGCCAGGGTATCCTTGACGAGCTTCCAGCCATAGATCGGTCCGGCGGCCTCGATGAAGGCGAAGGAAGACACCGCCGCCTGCCGGAAGCGTCCCCAGGCGCGCCGCGCCCGCGCCCGGATCCGGACATCCTGTTCGGTGTGGGCGTCGCTGTGGCTGCAGGCCTCGAGAGCCGGGGTCAACAGCACCGGCAGATGCGCCTCGCGCCTGTCGGTACCGTGGCCGCAATGTGATACGGGCAGGCCGAAGAACCCGGCAAAGCCGATCGTCGCGATGTCGGTATCGAGGCTTTCCAGCGCGCGCCGGAAGACTTCCGAGCGCACGTCGATGCAGAAGGCGGCCTGGATTGCGGGCCGGCCCTCACGGGGCTGGGCGCCTGGCAGCATGGCTTCGATCCGCCGCTGACGGGCCCGCTCGGCGGCCTCCTGGAGGATGGCGTCGATCACCTGATCGCGCGTGGGCGCGACGGGTTGCTCATGTGCGGCGCGCGTCTCTTCCCAGGCAGAGGCGAGCTGGGGATATTGCGCAAGCAGCGCTTCTTCCCAGATCAGCCGGATCGCCAGCAATTCCGCGATCGTCGCATCCGTCTCCCCGGCAAGTTCCGCTTCCCAGAGCAGCCAGCGCGCATGTTGGGCCCATCCGCCCAGATCGACCAGCAGCCGGTGGAAAATCGTCTGCGCATTGGCCTCGGTGATGCCCAGCCGCTCGGCTGCGCGCAGGATCACCCGGTCGGCAGTGTCCGGCGCATCGATGGCATGGCTGCAAAAACCCGTGAGGCCCGCAATCTCGGGGGTCAGGTCATGGCGCGCCCAGTCCCGCCAGGCGTCGAGCGCGGCGCGCCCCGGAGCCGGGGACCAGAGCGCCTGCCCGCGATCGAAATGGCCGGCAGCCCAGAGGCCGAAGCTGCGCTTGATCAGTTCCGGCCAGTCCGTGCCGCTTGCACCGGCAGCCAGCTCGGCAAGGGTGGGCAGCGCCCTGGGAGCCGGGCTCTGTGACAGCAGCGCCTGTTCCAGTTCCGCGAGATCAGTCGGCTTCGAGGTCGACGAGCAGGCCGCGAGCGCTCCCGCGAGGTCGTCGCGCGTGATCGCTCCGGATTCGATCTCGCCGCGATAGTAAGCGCGCTCACGAACGAGGCGCACGCCTGCGACCCGCGCCAGCCGGGCCGAGGCTGTGGCCAGATCCTCACGGGTCTGGCCGAGGAAGGGATTCACGGCAACCGTCGCATCAAGGGGAAATGCCGGCGGGATGGCGCGGGCGGCACCCTCCACGGCAGTGAACAACGCGCCGGCGTTCATGTCGTCAGGATGATGATCTTGGATGAGCATGGTGTTATCTGCCTGCAATCGAGGAAATCAACGGGATTTCGGGGTTGTGAAACCGCCGATCATGCGATCGAGGACGGCGTTGAGATAAAGGCCGTTCGCCAGATGCACGCGCAGTCCCGCCGCTGCGGGATGGTGGGCCCAGAGCGGAAACAGCGCCTGGGCCACGGCGATCAGACCGAAGGAGAACAGCATCAGCACGATCAGCCCCCATTCCAGCGGACCCGGCGCCGGCGCGGCGGGCAGGTGCGCTCCCCAGACCAGATCGGCCACGAGATGAAATCCGAAATAGGCGAGCGTGGCGGCGAAAGACGCCATCACCGTGCGTCGCGTGAGTTCACGCGGCGCGGTATCGGCCATGCCCTGCGCCACCAGATAGGCGACACCGAAGATCAGGATGGCGCCGAGCGACAGGGCCTGCGCCGATTTCGCACCGAAGACGAAGCCGAACAAGGTCGCCACCAGCGCATAGAGCACGAGCGCGAGCGAGAAGGCCCGCAGGACTGCGCCGAGGCCCGGCACCGCGACGGGTCCCGGGCGCCGGATTTCGGCGACGGCCTTCACGGCACCGCCGGAAGCGAGGAAGGCATGCGCCTTGTAGAGCGAGTGGGCGACGATGTGCAAAAGCGCCAGAGTCCACAGACCCAGCCCGCATTGCAGAAGCATGAAGCCCATCTGCGCGATGGTCGACCAGGCCAGCGCCGTCTTGATCGCGCTCTGCGTCAGCATCACTGCAGCCGCGAAAAGCGCGGTGAACCCGCCGAGCATCAGCAGGGCCGCCATGGCCGCCGTGCTGGTCTGGATCAGATCGGCCATGCGGATCAAGAGGAAGCCGCCGGCATTGATGATGCCCGCATGCAGCAGGGCGGAGACGGGAGTGGGCGCCTCCATGACCTCCGTCAGCCAGCCATGCAGCGGGAAGGCCGCTGTCTTGAGAGCGGCGGTGAGCACCAGAAGCGCGATGGCTGCATGCATCGCGAAGCCCGCGCCACCCTCCGCCTGCGCCGCGATCGACGCGATGTCGCTCGTGCCGAATGCGATCCAGAGCAGGATCGAGGCGAGCGCCAGCGCGATATCGCCGCCGGCCCAGACCAGCGTGAATTTCGCGGCTGCCCGCTGTGCTTCAGGACGGTCGGGATAGAACAGCAGCAGCTGGCGCAAGCCGAAGCCGATCGCCACGAATGCCAGAACCAGCGTGACGAGACTGCCCGCCTGAACGAGCAGAAGCACGCTGGCCAGGGTGACGGCCATCCAGCCGTGAAAGGCGCCTTCGCGCTGCTCGCCATCCAGATAGGTGCGCGCGTAACGCACGACGATCCAGCCGATGAAGGCCACGAGGATCGTCATGGTCACACTCAGCGCATCAAGGCGGAACGCGATCATCAACGCATCACCGCCAAGCGCGAAGCTCTGCGGGCCCGCGAAAACAAGCTGGATGCCACCCGCGACCGCCGCCACCAGGGCCGCGATCGCGACACGTTCGGTCAGGAGCGGCAGGCCGCCGGGTCGGCGACCCGGGTAAAATGCAGCGTAACCCGCAATCAGAAGAATGAATATGGGAGCAAGCATGCTCAAAGATGGCGATGAACTCATGGACGAAGCTCCGGTGCGTTGTAAGGCCGCTCCGGAATAACGCGTAGCTGACTTCCAGAAAAATACATATTATGATCATAATCATTCTATAAAATAGAACGATGTCGCTTTTGAACCTGCACCATCTGCGCCTCTTCCGGGCCGTCGCGACCGAGGGCACGCTCACCGGAGCCGCCACACGGCTCAACCTGTCGCAATCAGCGCTCTCGACCCAGATCAGGGCTCTGGAGGCCGCGCTCGGACATGATCTGTTCGAGCGCCGGGGGCGGGGACTGGTTCTGACGGAAGCCGGTCGGATTGCCCTCGACCACGCGGAAGCGATCTTTCGGACCGCCGAGGATCTGACGGCGACGCTGCGGGAGACCGGCTTCGCGCGCCGCGCCCTGCGCATCGGTGCGCTCGCGACGCTGTCACGCAATTTCCAGATGGCCTTCGTGCGCCCGCTCGTGGGCAGAGCCGATGTCGAGGTCATCCTGCGCTCGGGCTCCCAGGCGGAATTGTTGAACGCGCTCGATGCGCTCGCCCTCGATATCGTGCTGACCAATCTCGCCCCGGCGCGCGACAGCGCCAGCCCCTGGCTGATTCACCGGCTTGCCGAACAGCCGGTCAGTCTGATCGGGACGCCATCGCGATGCGGCTCGGATCGGCCTTCGCTGGCGACGTTGCTCGGGCGCGAACCCGTGATCCTCCCGGTTCCCGACACCGCCTTGCGCGCCGCCTTCGATGCGATGACGGCCCGGCTGGGCATCACGCCGATGGTGGCGGCGGAAGCCGATGACATGGCCATGCTGCGTCTGCTCGCCCGCGAGGATGCGGGCCTCGCCGTGATCCCGCCCATCGTCGTGCGCGACGAGCTCGAGACGGGGATCCTCGTCGAGGCAGCGCGGCTCGACAACATCCGCGAGACATTCTTCGCCATCACCCGGGAGCGGCGTTTTCCCAATCCGCTGGTCGCGGAATTGCTGGCGAAAGGCGCGCGGCACGACGTATCCGGATAGCGGATTCGAGCGCGGCGCGGCGCGTCAATGCGCGAGAACCAGCATCTGAAACGCCATCATCGCGGCAAAGGCCAGGGTCACCACCGTCGCTGCCGAGCTGCTATCGGTCTTTTCCTGCGCCTCCGGAAACAGCTCGGAGAAAACCATCCAGATCATGGCGCCTGCCGCCAGGCCGAGCCCAAGGGGGAGGAAGGGCCGGAAGATCTCGACGAAGAGATAGGACGGCGCCGCCATCAGCGGCTGCGGCAGGCTCGTGAAGATCGCCCACAGGGCCGCTTTCCAGACCGGCGTGCCGCGCGGTACGAGCACCAGCGCAATGGCGAGACCTTCCGGGACGTTGTGGAAGGCAATGGCCGTGGTGATGAAGACACCGAGCCCCTCGGTGCCGGCAAAGGAAACGCCGACGCCGACACCTTCCGCAAAGGAATGCGCCGTCATGATACCAAGGATCAGCAATGCCTTGGTCGCATTGGCGCCGTGGAGTTCGGCCACATCAACCTCGCCGGAACGCGACAGCAGCCGGTTGGCGAGGACGATCGCCACGAGGCCGATCAACACCCCTGCCAGCGTGAGGATGACATCGAGGGCGACGCCTTCCGCGATCAGGCTGTGGCTCGCAGCCAGCATCAGGCCGGCGGCAGCGGCATTCGCCCAGCCGACGGTCCTCTCGCTGAGCTTCTTCACGAAAAGAAACGGAAGCGCACCGACGCCTGTCATGATCGCCGTGACGAAGGCCGCGGCAATCACGATCAACAGCGATATTTCCATGAATGACTCCGCAGAATACGGTCAATGGCGGGACGACGGCTATCTGCGCGACAGCCGACGGCGTGACCGTTCACATGGGAGCGGCGTTCCGGCTTGTAAAGCCCGCAAACTGGTCCGGTCTCGTACGGAGTCGGCGCGAGGGCGCCGCCGATCAGCGGTTCATGGCGCGGCTGAGAATGATCACCGGCAGGATGCCGACGGCGACGATCAGCAGGGCGGAGGTCGCGGCTTCCTCAAGCCGCCCGTCGGAAGCCAGCCGGAAGGTGCGGATGGCCAGCGTGTCGAAATTGAAGGGCCGCACGATCAGCGTCGCCGGCAATTCCTTCATCACGTCGGCGAAGACGAAGATGGCTGCGGTGAGCAGGCCCGGGCGCAGCAGGGGCAGATGCACCCGCCACAGGACCCGCACGGATCCCGCCCCGAGATTGCGCGCGGCCTCGTCCATGCTGCGCGGCACCCGCGTGAAGCTCGCCTGTACGGTCTTCAGGGCCACGGCGAGATAGCGCACGGTATAGGCGAACATCAGGGCCGCGATCGATCCCGTCAGCAACAGCCCGGTCGAGATACCGAAGCGCGCGCGCATGAAGGCGTCGAGCGCATTGTCGAAGGTCGCCAGCGGAATCAGCACGCCGATCGCAATCACCGCACCCGGGATCGCATAGCCGAAGCTCGCCGCCTGCATGGCGGAATCGATCACGGGCCCGCCCTGAAGGCGTTGCGCGTAGCTGAGGAAAACGGCGATGCAGACCAGAAGGATCGCCGCGCCTCCGGCCATGACGAGGCTGTTCTGGGCAAAGGCGAAGAAGCGCGCACCCCAGAGCGGATCGCCCGCGATCAGAGATAGCCGTAGCAGTTCCGCTGCGGGAAAGACGAACCCCAGGACGACCGGCAGGCTGCAGGCGACCATGGCGAGAATCGCGTAACCCGGCTTCAGCCGCACGCGCCCCATCATCCGCGCCCGCCCGCCGGCATTGCTGGCGAAACGTCTGTCGCCACGCACCATCCGCTCGACGAGGAAGGCCACGGCCACGAAGCAGACGAGCAGGGCCGCGAGCTGGGCCGCCGCGACCGGCGCACCGCGCGCAAACCATGTCCGGAAGATGCCCGTGGTCAGCGTCTGGACGCCCAGATGCAGCACCGTGCCGTAATCAGCGAGCGTCTCCATCGCGACGAAAGCGGCGCCGGCGGCGATTGCCGGCCAGGCCAGTGGCAGCGCCACACGCCGGAAGGCGGCAACGCGGCCCTGGCCGAGGGAGCGCGCTGTTTCCATGAGATGCAGTGACTGGCCGAGAAAGGCCGCTCGCGACAGCAGATAGACGTAGGGGTAGAGAACGAGGGCGAGCAGGATCATTGCGCCGGGCAGCGAGGCGATCTGCGGAAACCAGTAATCCGCGCGCCCCCAGCCGAACACGCTGCGCAACCCGCTCTGGATCGGCCCCCAATAGCTCAGCCGGTCGAAATAGACATAGGCGATGACGTAGCCCGGCATCGCCAGCGGCAGCATCAGCGCCCATTCGAGCACCCTCCGCCCGGGAAACTCATAGGCGGCGATCAGCCATCCCGTGGTAACCCCGATCATGATCGCCAGCAGGGTCACGCCGGTGACGAGAATCAGGCTGTTTTGCACGTAGAGCGGCAGGACCGTGTCGAAGAGATGCGCCCAGACGCCTTCGGACGGAACGAAGACGCGGCTCGCGACCGTCGCCACGGGCAGGAGAATCACGGCGATGACGATGAAAGCGAGCACCGTCCAGATCGAGGGAAGCGGCCCGCGCCATCGTTTCCGAAGAGCGTTTTGCGATCCAGGACCGTTCTGCGATCCAGGACCGTGTTCCGACCCCTGTTCCAATGCCGTACTCTGCCTCATGCCCGTGTCCCGCATGCCGAGCCCGGACTGATAGGACTGTCGTGCCTGCGTGTCCATGCGTCCTGTCGCCTTCATGAGAGCGTATCACCATGCAGATGCTTCCGGGTCATGGATTCCGGGTGCCGAAGCAGGGATCGGCATTCTGCGAAGCAAATCGTCTGTGTCGGAGCCGTTGGCGCTCGGCGCGCGACGGAATCCGGTGCCTGTCGCGCCCGTTCACCGGAACGCATGCAGGCGCAAGACGCCCCGCCCCGGCGGGAAGCCTTGCGCCCAATCACGCATGGTGATGCCCGGCGCTGCGGGGCCGGGCATCGCAGATCCTCACGGAACCCCGGCGCGATCCCACACGGCCACCGCATCGGATGCGTTCAAGCCATAGACCGTGGCATTGACGCCGCTCGACTCGAAGTCGGTATGCTCGGACATCGGGCCGGTCGGTTCGACGTCCTCGACCACCGGATATTCGTTGTTGCCGTCGGCGAGGATGATCTGCGCCTCGTCGGAGACCAGATACTCCAGGAACGCAACCGCGTTCTCGGCATTCGGGGCCGTGGTCAACACACCCGCACCCGACACGTTGATATGCGTGCCGCGGTTGTCCTGGTTGGGGAAGATGAAGGCCGTGGCGTCAGCGACGGCGTTGTCTTCCGGATTCGCCGAGGCCTTCAGGCGACCCCAGTAATAGGTATTGGCGATCGCCAGGTCGCACTCGCCCGCTGCAACGGCGCGGATCTGGTCCGTATCACCACCCTGCGGTGCCCGCGCCAGATTGTTGCCGACGCCGCGCGCCCATTCCTCGGCAGCCTCCTCGCCGAGAACCTCGACGAGCTCGGCCATCAGCGAGACATTATAGATGTTCGAGGATGTGCGCATGCAGATCATGCCTTCATAGGCGGGATCGGCCAGGTCCTCGTAATCCGCAATACCCTCGGGCAGACCCTTCTCGGCATTGTAGAAGATCACCCGCGCGCGTGTCGTCAGACCGTACCAGAGATTGTCCGGATGGCGCAGGGCTTCCGGAACGCGCTCGGTGAGAACATCGCTCTCGACCGGCTGGAACACCCCGGCTTCGACTGCGCGGTGCAGGCGCCCGCCATCCACGGTCAACAGAATATCCGCCGGGCTGTTGGCGCCCTCGGCCTCGATGCGCGCCAGCAACTCGTCGCCGGAACCCTCGATCAGGTTGATCTCGATGCCGGTCGCTTCCGTGAAACCATCATAAAGCTGCAGATCGGTGTCGTAATGGCGTGCCGAATAGAGATTCAGCTCGTCGGCGAATGCCGGAAAGGCCATCGTGATGGCCAGTACAGAGGCAGCAGAAAGCCGCAACATGTGTTCACTCCCTTGACTCGAAGGTTCAAAATCAGCGGCATTCAATTCAAGACGACACGGTTTGAGCGAGCGCCTTTGAACGAATGCGACGCGTGACGGGTACGCAAAAAGACAGCGGTCGTCAAATAATTTTGCAGTAAAAACCAAAATTTATATCCATTCTAATCTGGATATACGTTTTATATAATGGTTCTAAACAGTTTTATTGTGTGAATACGATTTGAATGCTGCATGGTTTCTCGCTCAGGCGAAAAACCGGCAATGGCCTTCCCCGCCCGACCGCAACCCGCAACGCACGGCATTGCACCCGATCGGGGGAACGATGTCCGCGCACCAGCCGTTGCTGGAGTGGCGAAAGGAGCTTCCATGGAACAGGTCGGCATGTCGGTGCTGGTGACGCAGACGGGTTTCATCACCATCGCATTGCGCTTGCTTGCGGCTGCGGCGCTGGGAATGCTGATCGGGCTCGATCGGGAATATCGCTCCCGCCCGGCGGGATTGCGCACGCATATGCTGATTTCGCTGGCAGCCGCGACCTTCGCCGTTCTCACCTTCGAGATCGTCGAACAGACCCGGGGCGAAAGCGAAGGTGTCACGACCGATCCGATCCGCATCATTGAAGCGGTCACCGCCGGCGTCGCTTTTCTCGCAGCCGGAACGATCATCCGCGCGCGCGGGGGCGTCAAGGGGCTGACGACGGGCGCCGGAATGTGGCTGGCCGGCGCGGTCGGTCTCGCCTGCGGGCTGGGAGCCTATGCCGTGGCCATCCTCGCTGCCGGTCTGGGCATCAGCATTCTCACGCTTCTCGGCTGGGTCGAGCGGAAGTTCGAGCGCGAAGGGCACTGAATTGCCTTGCGACCTGCGGATCAGCCATTCAGCACGATGACCTGCAACATAACAGCGCCCGCATACATCATCAGGAGAAGCGTGCTTTCGAGACCGATGCCGATCGGTCCCTTGCGTTCGCGCATCAGCAGCCCGGCCATGAGAATCACGGTCATCAGGATGGAGACGACGACCCAGAAGTAATCGGCCATGCCGACGGCGTGATACAGCGAGCCGTCGCGGTAGGATACATCCGCAGCGGTCAGGAACAGCGTGTCGAACGTATTGCCGCCGATGATTCCGCCAACCGCCAGCTGCAACGCGCCGCGCCGCACGGCGGCCAGCGTGGTCACCAGTTCCGGAAGGGAGGTGGTGACGGCGGTCATGAGGGCGCCGACGAGCGATGCCGACAGGTCGAAGCGGATGGTCATCTCGGCTGCGATCTTCGCGATCGCCCAGCCGGCGCAGCCCATGATGCCCATGAAGACGAGGAACATCGCAAACAGCCGCAAGGTCGATTGCTTGCGTGCGACGTCGCTTTCCTCTTCGGGCACGTCGTCACGTGTCTCGTTCGTGGAAACCGGGTGCCACATCGGCGTCTCGCGCACGATCCGGCTGGCGACCAGGGAACCGGCATAAACCAGCGGAATCAGGAACGAGACCGGATGCACCGCGAAGACCGTGACCTCCGGCAGCACCATCGCGCTCAGCGGCAATGCCAGCAGGCCGATCAGCACCAGCGCCTGGAAGATATTGGCGAGTTCGGCAGCCGCATGTTCGAGATTGGCCTTGCGATAGGTCACATCCGCGACCGCGAGAAAGGCGGTCTGCACGGCGATCCCGCCGATGCTGTTGGAAAAGGCCAGCGAGGCGTGCCCGTCCAAGGCCGCCGTGATCGAGACGATCGTGCCGCTGAATGATGTGGCCGCGCCCAGCAGCACGCCGCCGACAATGGCCTCGCCGAGCCCCGTCCTGTCGGCAAGCCTGTCGGCGAGTATCGTGAGTCGCAGACCGCTGAAGAAGATGATCGCGGCCGCCAGAGCGAAGCCGGCCAGCAATGCGATCATGGACCACTGCGCGAGCATGATGTCTCCTGCCGCCTGTCCGGCGTCTCAATCCAGCGCTTCGGCGACGGTGATACCAAAAGTCAGGGCAAGGGCGAGAACGATGGCGAGCATGCCACTCCCGAGCAATGCGAAAAGACCGTCACTGGTCATGATGCTCAGGGCGAACATCAGCACGATCGCTGCCAGCAATGTCGAGGAAAACGGCACGATCTCGAAAATCGGCATGCAGAGCCCTGCGATCAGGCAGATGACAAGACGCGGCTTCAGCATCTTGCCGCTGACGAGAAAGGCAAGCCGCCCGCCACGCGTGAACCGCTCCAGAAAATCCGCCGCCCGTTTCATCCAGCGCAGCGCGGTGGCAAGCCGCTTGCCGGGGATCTCGCGCCGCATCAGGAAATCCGGCAACCAGAGCTCGCTCTTGTTCATGAGCAACTGCGCCGAGAGCAGGACGATGACAAGGCCGCTGATCGACGAGAAGAACGGAATACCGCTGATCGGCGACACGATCATCAGCGCCAGAAGCGTCAGGGCGGGCAGCAAGGCGGCCTGGCCGGCGACTTCGACGACCGCGCGCATGCTGACGCGCTTACGGTCCACGAGGGATTCGAGGCGCGAGACCAGGGCGCTCAAGGATAGCTGCTGCGAGAGGCCGTCATTCTGCTGCGGCACCGGAAGTCCCGGCTCATGGCGCGACATGGCGATATGAATTCCTTTCCAGAGCGCTGATGGGGCGCCAATTTTCAAATCGGACAATACCTTGTGGTTCCACAAGCCGCACGACTCTTTCGCTGCCGGAATGACGCGGGAGCATTTTGACGGGCGCGGGCGGGCTCTGGTCAAGTTTGATGCCTCAATGCACGAAACGAGACTGCAAGATGCGGAAGCCGACACGGGCTCAGGTGCACGATATGCCGATCCGCGCAATATTATGGCGCACTGTCCTGATACAGGCCGCTTCACTCATGGTGCCGCCATTGTGAAGCCTCTATCGGAATCGGGTTCAAGACCTTTTTTCTCGGCCCTGATCTGACAGGGCGTTTGATGCTCGTGGCCTTGTTTGGATCTATTGCCAGATCTGGGTGACGCGGTTTGAGGAGCGGCATATCGTGGCGGGTGCTGAAGCCTGCCAGAACGTCCCCAGGGAACGATACGCCCGTCGATGATGATACCACGATCACCGCGCTGCACCAGTCCGGATCAGGCTGGCCCCCAACTCCAACTTGCGGCTTGAAAACCAAACCCGATACCGGCTTATCCAGGCCGCAAACCCGCCCGACGAATGGGGTCCACCTCGACCCGACAACTGTTGGCGTTTCTCTCGGGGTGATCAGGCGCGGTTCTTGAAGCGCCAGCTTTCGTTGCCGGTTTCTTGCGCCTGCGCGCCATCTCCCGGTATAGCGCTTCGCGGGTGACCCCGAGTTCCGCAGCCAGCTCCTGCTGGCGGCCACGCTCGGGAAAGGCGTGGCCTTCGGCCAACCAGGCGTCGAGGCGATCCGCCAGACGCGGAAGTGAACGGATTTCCGCTTTCAAACGTGCGCCCTGAAGGGCATGTGCGAGGTCCTTGGCAATCGCGTTCAACAGTTCGGAATTGCGTGTCATTTCGGCGCGGAACCAGCGTCGGGGGATCACCGCGACTTCGGCATCATCGAGCGCCTGCGCATCACAATGATAGGCCGATGACCAGACCGACGCCTCCGCCAGCATCATGCCCGGGCCGGCAATGTGAAGGAAGAGCGGTGCGCCGCTCTCGCGATTTCGACGAACGAGAGCAATCCGGCCCGCGCGTACAAGGAAGACTGATTGCACCGGATCGCCGGTAAGGAAAAGCCTCTGGCCGGCTGGAAGCGCCTGCATTCGGGCCTTGGAGAAAACCTGGTCGAGGATGCGTGACATGATCCTGATCATACAAGTGAAAGCGTACAAGGTATAGAACGCCACCAGATTGATCTGGAGGTACACCATGCTTCGCTTTGTGATTTTGCTCGGCACCCTGGCCATTCCGTTCGCAGCATCGGCCCAGCACGCGGGGCATTCCCCTTATGCCGGAATGGAGACGCGGGAAATCAAGAGCCTGTCGGAAACCGATATCGAGGAATTGCGCCGCGGCGGCGGCTGGGGGCTGGCGCTCTCGGCGGAACTCAACGGGGTCCCGGGGCCGGCTCATCTCCTGGAGCTTGGCGACGAAATCGGCCTCTCGGGAGAACAGGTGACGGCAATCGAGGCGATCTTCGAGGAGATGCAGGCCGAAGCGCGGCGCCTCGGTGAGCAACTGATCGGCGCGGAGATGGCGATCGAGGATGCGTTTCGCAATGATGACCTTGATGAGGATACGTTGCGTGAATTGATCGAAAACGCCGAAACGGTCCGTGCCGAACTGCGTTTCGTGCATCTGTCGCGCCATCTGTCGACGCCGCCGCTTCTGACCGAAGAGCAGATCGCCACCTATAATCGCCTGCGCGGATATGGTTCGGATCCGTGTGCGCAGGTGCCGGAAGGCCATGATCCGCAGATGTGGCGTCGGCATAACAACTGTGATTGACCCGTTGAGACAGTGAGATGGCATGGCCCATGACCTCGACAACCTCAGGATCGACCGGGATACTGGCATTGAAATCCAGTTTGATGGTTTTCATGCGCTGAATCCGTTTTTCAAGGCCCATTGGCGGGATTCAAACGCGGGTGCGTCTCCTCGCTCCACCACCAGAGAAGCGTCCCCGAAGCGAACATCGAGATCGCCACGAACCAGAACGCACCATCGGTTGTTCCGGTGAAATGCGCCGCGATCCCCAGCCCCAGAGCCCCGATGCCGTAGCCAAGGTCACGCCAGAAACGGTAGATGCCGATCGCGGAACCCCGCCAGTCGGGGGGCGTGATGTCCGCCACTGCTGCCGAGAGGTTGGGATACAGAAGTGCCATTCCAAAGCCCGCCACGCCGGCTGAGAGCGACCACCACACCACGCCCGTGCCCAGCACCACCATTCCGATGCCGGCGCCGCAAATCCACATTCCAAGGACGTTGGGCCAGAACCGACCGATATGATCGGAAAGCCGACCCGTAAAGAGCTGTGAGCCGCCCCAGACGAAGCCGTAGACGCCCACGATCCAGCCGATGTTCGGGAGGCTCACCCCTTGCGCATAAAGGAAGACGGGGAACATCACCCAGACAAGCGCATCGACGAATTTTTCGACCAGCCCGGCCTGGCTGACCGCTGCCAGCCGCCGGTCGCGCCACGACATCAACGCAAACACTTCCCATGTGTCGGGTTTGTCGCTGGCTTTGGCGTAACGGGGGCGAAAGGCATTCGCTGCCGGCGGCTTGCTGTGATTGGCGGCTTCCAGTTTTGCCCAGGGAAGCGTGTCGCGAACCCAGACCTGCGTGAGCAGCAGTGCCAGCCCGATCGTCAGCAGCCCGAAGATGAGCAGTCCCTCACGCGGACCGAAGGCCGCCGCAGCATAGCCGGTAATAATGCCCGCAAGCGCGACGCCGACATAACCCGAGAACTCGTTGAGGCCGAGTGTCAACCCGCGCTGGTCCGCACGTGTCAAGTCGAGCTTGGCGGTCTGCGTCATCGACCAGGCCAGCCCCTGATTGACACCCAGGAGCACCGTGGCGGCGACGATCCAACCCCAGTTGGGTGCAAGCCAGATCATGAAGGGAATGGGAATGGCAAAGAGCCACCCCCACAGCAGAACGCGCTTGCGCCCGACACGCTCGGACAACCGCCCGGCAACGAAGTTGAGCACGCCTTTCACGACGCCGAAGGCCACGACGAATGCAGAAAGCAACATGAACGAGCCCTGTGCAACGCCGAATTCATCTTCTGCAAGCGCAGGTACGACAGTGCGCATCATGCCGATGGCAAAACCCACCAGCAGAACCTGGATCAACTGATGGATGAATTGCCCCCGGTTTTCTTTGATGCCGTGGGCCAGGTGGCTGAAGTCGTCGCCCGCAAATTCGCCCTGTTGCGTGCCCATGTGTCGGTTACCTTCGATTCCAGGTGTTACCCTTGGCAGGCTTGACTTTCCCCACCACTCATATCATTCTAAAATTTCTTTGATTGACATGAGTGGTGTTCGTGGCGATGTCAACCCAACCACCGAAACAGGCTTTGCTGGCGCAGTTTGCGATGGTGGCAAAGACCCTCGGCCACCCTGATCGTCTGGAGTTGCTGGAGCATCTGGCACAGGGCGAACGGAGCGTCGAGGCGCTGGCGCAGCGCGTCGGATTGGCGATGGCGAATGCATCGCATCACCTGCAACAGCTGCGCCGTGTGGGGCTGGTGAGAACCCGCCGTGAAGGCAAGTACATCTTCTACGCGCTTGCAGACGATTCTGTCCTCGACTTGATGGCGGCCCTGCGACGTATGGCCGAAAAAGGTCTTGCTGAGGTTGATCGCATCGTCAGTGACCACTTTTCCGGCCGCGATGATCTGGAGCCTGTTTCCCGCGTGGAGCTTCTCGAACGGATGCAGTCAGGCTCGGTTACCGTGCTCGACGTACGCCCTCCGGATGAATATGCGCTCGGTCACCTGCCTGGCGCATTGAACGTCCAGCTGGAGGAACTCGGAATGCGCCTGGCGGAGCTCGACCCCGGACAGGAGATCGTCGCCTATTGCCGTGGACCTTACTGCGTACTGTCCTTCGAGGCTGTTGCCGAACTGCGCAAGCGTGGCTTCAAGGTACGCCGATTGGAAGACGGTCTGCCTGAATGGCGGGCAGCAGGGTTCCCCCTGGAAGCGGCTGCATCGCCCTGGCAGTTTTGACCCCCTGTCCTGCTTTGGCTTGTCAGGCCATCGACCAGGATATGGCGGAATCGGATGAATTTCGGCGCCAGCACCTCGTTCCGGAATTGTATGAATTCGCTATCCCCGGCCTCTGCCGGGTTGTTCGCCATAACGTTCAGAACAGCCATGGTCCGGTCCTTTGCTCGCTCCCTTTCCATATCTGTGATCGATCAAGCTGCCTATGCGGTAGATCGATATTGCGAGCGGATTCCCCATCAATCCATAGCCGTCAGAAACCCCATCAACGCCTCGGCTGTCGCTTCCGGTGCCTCCTCGGCGAGATAGTGGCCGCAATTGATGCCGCCGCCGCGGACATCGTTGGCCCACTCCCGCCAGATCCCGGGTACATCATACCATCGCGGCATATGGCCCCGCTCGCCCCACAGGGCGAGCAGCGGACAGATGATGCGGTTGCCGGATTTGCGGTCCTCTTCGTCGAGGGAGAAATCGACCGTGGCCCCCGCCCGATAATCCTCGCACATGGCGTGAATCGATGCGGGATCGCGGTAGCAGCGTTTATACTCGGCCATCGCCTGCGGAGCGAACAACTCCCGCCCTCGATGAAAGAAGAAGCCGTCCGGGTTGCCGGCGATCACCCGTTCAGGCAAATCGAATTTCTGGGCGAGGAAGAACCAGTGCCAGTAGCCCAGGCCGAAATCCATGTCGGCCCGCCGAAACATCTCGCCCGTTGGGACGATATCCAGAACCGAAACGGAGGCCACGCGCTCCGGGTGATCAAGGGCCATGCGGTAGGCGACGCGACCCCCGCGATCATGACCGACGACGTGAAACCGCTCGAAGTTCAGTGCATGCATCACTTCAACCATGTCACGCGCCATGACGCGCTTCGAATAGGGCGCGTGATCGGGCGCGCTCGGCGGTTTCGAGCTGTCGCCATAGCCACGCAGATCGGCACAGATAACGGTGAAATTGCCCGCCAGCTGCGGCGCGACGCGGTGCCACATTACATGAGTCTGCGGATATCCGTGGAGCAGGAGCACCGGCGGCCCGTTGCCACCGATGCGGACATTGATCGTCGCCTCGGCGACATCGATCCGGTCAAGACGAAAACCGGCAAACATGGGCAGCCCCTTCACTATCGATTCTGGCATGTCGCCTCGCGAGGGGCCAGTGCGCAAATGTCATGTCCGGAGCTTTACGCCTGAAGGTTCGAAAGGGCGAACCCTTTCCGTGTTGCGCTGCGACGGCCACGACGGATACCCGGCTTCACTTCCCGGGAATGAATCTCTGGAGCAGCATCCAGGCCATCGCGGGGTAGAGCACCGGCGACAGGATGATGACGACCCAGCCGATCCAGCCCGGCTCGCCTTCGGCGATATGATACCAGTTCAGGGAGACGATGATACCGAAGGCCGCCATGACGACGGCGGCAATCAGCTTGATCAGGGTCAGACGGGGCATCAGGTTCTCGTATTGCAATGGTCGGTTCGGCGTGGTGCACTTTTCTCGCCGGCCATCGATACGGCTTCCCCCTTGCCTAAGCAATGCGGTCGTGAATCGCCCGGTCCTGCCGCGCATGGCCTGGACTATCGCTCTGCGCCACCGCCTCGGAATTGGCATGGGTGTCGATGGTGCGGGAATGGCTGTTGCACCCTTCATCCGCGACGATCCTGATGTCGTTACGGATAGACCCGCCAGCGTTCCGGCTCGTCGAACGGGTCGAACAGGATCCCGTCGCAATCATCTTTCTGCCAATAGGCTTCCAGGAGGAAGGCGCCCTGCGACCAGAGCCAGCGTCCGGCACTGCCGCAATCGCCCGGCCCGCGTGCCCGGTGCAGGCTGGTGATGCGGGGCCCTTCAGGATCGTAATCCGGAAATGTCAGGTTCGCCTCATGGACGAAGCCGCCGGCATCCGGCACGGGGAAACGCAGCAGCCTCACTGCGTCTGCGTCATTTGCCGCGACGGCGAGAAAGATGCTGCCGGCCTGGTAGGCGGCCCGCCAGCAGGGCACTTCCAGAAGCCAGAGTTTCCCGGCCAATGGCTGCGCTGGCAAAATGCCGTCTTTCCCCTCGTCGAAAGGGAGCCAGCAACCGGCTTCATCCATCGCAGCACGGATGATGTCATCGGAGATGGCGGGCGCGCGTTCGCCGTGCGCCAGTGCCGGAGCGGTGCAGAGCAGTCCTGCAAACAGGCAGATATGATGCGTGATGCCCATCCGATCTCTCCTCGCAGAGCTTTCCCGTTGGCCTGATCATGCCCGCGCGCGATCAGCACCGCCAGCCGTTCGTGTATCCCGCTTGACAGATCGTGATGACTGGTCGAAAAATTAATCAAGCGCTTAACCAAGAAATGGCGCGATACGAGGAAGACGCAACGAGGATCGGAGTGCAGGATGGCCGAGGCTGTTGCATCGCGCGCTGGGGAAACCCCGCCAGCCGGGGCGGATCCCGGCATGCCGGGTGCACGCCGCGATACACCTGATCTGATTCTCGATGCTGCGGAGGCAGTCTTTGCCGATAGCGGCTTCGACGGCGCGACCACGCGGGCCATCGCGGAAGCTGCCGGCGTCAATCCCGCCCTGATCCACTACCATTTCAAGAGCAAGGAACAGCTCTTCGAAGCCGTCTTCGCCCGCCGCTCGGAAGAGATCAACGCGCGTCGGCGCGCGCTTCTGGCTGCGGTCATGGCGCGTGGGGAGGAGGCGGGGCTGGAAGACATCTTCGTGGCTTTCCTGCGGCCAACCGTGGAGCTCGGGCGGGCCCGCTCGGGACAGGGGCGCCATTACGCACGAATCGTCGTGCATGTGGCGAGCGGCACAGATGAGCGCTCCCGGCGTCTCACCCGCGCGCGCTACGATGCGATCGCACAGGATTTCATCGCAGCGATCGAAAAGCGCGTCCCCGGGATCGACCGCAGGAGCGCAACACGAGGCTATCTCAATGCGGTCGCGATAGGCCTCTCGCTGATGGCGCCTACAGGACGCGCCCGGGCGCTGTCGGAGGGCGCCTGCAGCGACGATGTCGATATCCTTGTTTACGATGCGGCGGCCTTCATAGCCGCCGGAATCGAGGCCCTGGCACGCCGTTGCGCGCAGAAGCGCGAAAGCGCGTAATCACCCAAAGAACCGCCCGGCACCGGAACGGGCGGCAACATTCAAGGGAAGGAAACCAAGATGAGAGACAGCTTCAAGCATTCCGTAGCGGCAATCGCCCTCGGCACGGCCTTCGCCCTGCCGATACAGGCGAGCGCCCAGGAAGAGATCCCGGTCACCGTCGTGAACGGCCATCCGGCGATCTTCCTGTGGGTCCAGCAACTCACCGAGACCTTCATTCCAACCGTCGATGCGGCTCTCGAGGGCACGCCCTATCAGATCGCCTGGACAGAAGCTTATGGCGGCACGCTGGCAGACGTCGGCGGCGAGCTCGAAGCGCTGGAGGACGGCCTCGCTGAAGTCGGCGTCGTGCCCACCGTGTTCGAACCCACCGCGCTGCCCTTGCAGAACGTCAGTTATTTCACGCCCTTCTCCACTCCCGACGCTCGGCTTGTCCTTGATGCGGTGAACACATTGCACGAGACGATCCCCGGCATGGCCGATAGCTGGCGGGCCTATGATATCGAATATCTCGGTGGCGGCTTCGCGCTGGACAACTACCTGCTGATGACGACCTTCCCCTTCGAGAGCCTTGATGACCTCGAAGGCCGGCGCATCGCGGCTCCCGGGCCTGCGGTCAACTGGCTTGAAGGCACTGGCGCGGTCGGTGTCGCGGGGAATCTCACCACTTATTACAACGACATCCAGACAGGCGTCTTTGAAGGTGTGGTCGTGTTCCCGACCGCCGCTGCCCCGGCGCGTCTGCATGAAGTGGCGCCCTATGTGACGATCACGAATTTCGGCGCGCAATATGCCGGGTCGGTCGTCTCCAACGGGCCCTGGTTCGATGCGCAGCCGACCGAAGTGCAGGATGCCCTGCGCGCTGGCGCCGAGGCCTATACGCAAGCCTATCTCGATGCCCAGGCGGCGCGTGTGACGGCTGCCATGGAGACGCTCGCGAGCGGGGAGGGTGCCGTGACCGAACTCTCCGACGAGGAGCGCGCCCGCTGGGCCGCAGCGCTGCCGGATATTGCCGGTCAGTGGGCCGAGGACGCGGATGGGAGAAACCTGCCCGGCACCGAGGTGCTCGACGCCTATATGGATCTGCTCCGCGAAGCGGGCGCGCCGGTGCCGCGCGACTGGTCCCAGCGCTGATCCCTTCACGCAATGCGATGGCGGGGCGCGTTTGCGCGTCCTGTCCCGATCCATTCCTGAACGGGGGAGGCCATGGCCGCGACCGAAGATCTGCGCACGGGGATACGCCTCGTCGATGCCAGCGCGCGTCTGATCGACCGCATGACGACGCTGATGAGCGTACTCGGTACCCTCACGATCCTCATGGTTATGCTCCTCATCAGCGTCGATGTGGTGGGGCGTTTCTTCTTCGGGCGCCCGATAGCGGGCGTGCCGGAAATGGTGGCGATGTCGATCCTCGCGATCGTCTTCCTGCAGATCGCCAACACCCTGTCGCGGGGCAAGCTCACGCGCAGCGATGCGTTTCTGGGATTCGTGCGCAATCGAAACCAGCGTATCGGCGACGGGCTCGATGCGTTGATGCATGCGGCGGGGGCCTTTCTCGTCTACGTGCTCGTGACCGCCTTTCAGCCGCTTTTCCTGCGTAGCTGGGGGCGCAACGAGATGGTCGGGACCGTGGGGCAGTTCATGGCGCCGATCTGGCCGGTGCATCTGATCGTGCTCGTCGGCTCGGCGATGCTGCTCGCCGTCTTTCTGATGCGCACCCTGTGTCTCGCCATCCGCGCCTGGAACGGGGCGACGGCTGACCCCGACCGCAGCGGGGAGGCCGCGTCATGAGTGGTATCGAGATCGGCCTGGCCTCGCTCGCGGCACTGCTCATCCTGATCTATGCCGGTCTGCATGTCTCGATCGCGCTGGCGCTCGTCAGCTTCTTCGGGATCTGGGCCCTGCGGGATAACCCGGATCACGCGGCGCGCATTCTCTCGCTGGCGGCGCGTGAGAGCATTTCGAGCTATCTTTTCGGCGTGGTGCCCCTTTTCGTGCTGATGGGGCTCGTGGTCAGCCGGGCGGATATCGGGCGTGACACCTTCGACGTCGCCAACCGCGTGTTCCATCGCCTGCGCGGCGGTCTGGGCATGGCGACGGTGGGGGCGAATTCTGTTTTTGCGGCGATTACCGGCATCTCCATCGCCTCGGCGGCGGTCTTCGCCAAGGTGGCCGTTCCGGAAATGGTGCGCATCGGCTATACACGCCGCTTCGCGGCCGGTGTCGTCGCGGGCAGCTCGATCCTCGGCATGATGATCCCGCCGAGCCTGCTGCTGATCCTGTACGGGATCATCGCCGAGCAATCAGTAGGACGGCTGTTCATCGCCGGAATCATGCCCGGCCTGCTCCTCGCCTTCGCCTTCTGTGTCGGGATCTATCTGATGGCCCGCTTCACGCCGGGTTTTACCGGTGCGCCGGCTCCGCAGGAGGCGCGCAAGATCAGCCTGCTGGCGATGATCGGCGATTCAAGCGTCAAGCTGGTCCCGATCGTGCTGCTCGTGGGTCTCGTTCTCGGCGGGATCTATGGCGGGATCTTCACGCCGACGGAGGCCGGCGCCATCGGGGCGCTCGGCGCCATCCTGATCGCCGTTGCCAAGCGCCGGATGGGGCCACGCACATTGTGGGGCGTGACCCTGGAGACGGGGCACATCACCGCCGCGATCTGTTTTCTGATCATCGCTGCGACGATGTATTCGCGCATGCTGGCGTTGTCGGGCCTGCCGGCCTTCCTGACCCAGTGGATTATCGGCGTCGATCTCGGCATCTACGGCTTCCTCGCCTTCTACGTGCTGGTGCTGATCCTCCTCGGCACCATTCTCGACAGTTCCTCGATCATGCTGATCACGCTGCCTCTGGTGATCCCGATCGCGAGCGCCCTGCAGATCGATCTGATCTGGTTCGGCATCATCACCGTGCTCGCGGTCGAGATCGGCCTGCTGACGCCGCCGCTCGGCCTCTCGGTCTATGTCATCAAGGGCGCGCTCGACGATCCCTCGATATCGCTCAACGACGTGTTCATCGGCGCTGCGCCCTTCGCGCTGATCATGCTCGTCATCCTCATCCTGATCATCGCCTTCCCGCCGATCGCGATCGGCCTGCTGTGAGGCGAGGCGTCACGTTGTCAAAGGAGCCCGTACCGCCATGCGCATCATCGATCTCTCCGTTCCGCTGGAATCGGGTATCGCCTCGGATCCGCCGGGCTTCGAGCCGAAGATCACATATCTCGATCACCACACCACCGCCGGGCAGGTGACCGGTTTCTTCCCGGGCATGGAGGCGAAGGATCTGCCGGGCGGCGAGGGCTGGGCCATCGAGAAGCTTGAACTGATAACCCATAACGGCACGCATCTCGACGCACCCTACCACCACCATTCCACCATGAATGGCGGCGAGCGGGCGATCACCATCGACGAAGTGCCGCTCGAATGGTGCTTCCAGCCCGGCGTGAAGCTGGATTTCCGGCACCTGCCCGACGGCTATGTCGTCACGCCGGAGGATATCGAAGCCGAGTTCGCCCGCATCGGGCACACGCCGCAACCGCTCGAGATCGTCGTCGTCAACACGGCGGCGGGCGCGGCCTACGGTGCCCCGGATTACATCGATCGCGGCTGCGGCATGGGGCGTGATGCGACCCTGTGGCTGCTGGAGCGCGGTGTGCGGGTCACCGGCACGGACGGCTGGAGCTGGGACGCGCCGTTCTCGCATACGCGCAAACGCTGGCTCGAGACGCACGACCCCTCCATCGTCTGGGAGGGGCATCGTGCCAGCATGGATATCGGCTACTGCCATATCGAGAAGCTGACCAATCTCGACCAGCTCCCCGATACCGGTTTTCGCATCTCCTGCTTCCCATTCAAGATCCGCGCCGCCTCGGCAGGCTTCGTGCGCGCCGTCGCCATTCTCGACGCCTGAAGCCGCTCGACGCAACGCGTCATCCCAAACGCATGACCACACTCTTGAGGAAACATCCCATGGCCAAGGCATCTCGCAAAGTCATCATGACCTGCGCCGTCACCGGCGGCATCCACACCCCCACCATGTCGGAGGGGCTGCCCTACAAGCCCGCGGACATCGCCTCGCAGGCGATCGCGGCTGCGGAGGCCGGGGCTTCGATCCTGCATCTCCATGCGCGCGATCCGCAGGATGGACGCCCGACGCCGGATCCGGACGTGTTCATGCAGTTCCTGCCCACCATCAAGCAGAACAGTGATGCAGTGGTGAACATCACCACCGGCGGCGGGCTCGGCATGACGGTCGAGCAGCGTCTCGCGGCGCCGTTGCGCGCGGCGCCGGAAATGTGTTCGCTCAACATGGGATCGATGAATTTCGGCATCTTTCCGATGGCGGCGAAATACAACGAATGGAAGTTCGAGTGGGAGAAGCCCTTCCTGCTCGCCTCGGATGATTTCATCTTCCGCAACACCTTCAAGGATATCGCCTATATCCTGCAGGCGCTGGGGGAGGAGCATGGCACGCGCTTCGAGTTCGAATGCTATGATGTCGGCCATCTCTACAATCTGGCCCATTTCGTCGATCGCGGGCTGATCAAGCCGCCATTCCTCGTCCAGACCATCTTTGGAATCCTGGGCGGGATCGGCGCCGATCCGGATAACCTCACCTTCATGAAGAACACCGCCGACAAGCTGTTCGGCAAGGACTATGTCTGGTCCGTTCTCGCCGCAGGGCGCCATCAGATCCCGCTGCTGACCCAGGCGCTGGTGATGGGCGGCAATGTGCGCGTCGGGCTGGAGGACAGCCTCTATCTCGGCCCCGGCCAGCTTGCCGCAAACAATGCCGAGCAGGTCGCCAAGATGCGCGGCATCATCGAGGCGCTCGATCTCGAAGTCGCCACCCCGTCGGAAACCCGTGAGATGCTGGCGCTCAAGGGTGGCGACCGGGTCTCGTTCTGAGTGGAGGATGGTATGACCAATCCGATCGACGGATTCGTCGTCGACAAGGCGGATATCGCATATATCGGCGCCGATCTCCAACGCCCCGAATGCATCCTTTCCGAGCCAGACGGCTCGTTGTGGAGCGCGGATGCGCGTGGCGGCGTCGTGCATATCCGCCCTGACGGAACGCAGAGGCTCGTCACCCAGAGCCTTGATTCGAGCTTCGAAGCCAGCGCGGATGAGGAGACCCGCTTCACCGAGGGTACCCTGCCCAACGGGCTGGCCTTCGATGCGGATGGTTCGATCCTGATCTCGAATTTCGGGACGGACCGTCTGGAGCGCATGACCCGGGACGGGGAGACGAGCGTGGTCCTCGATACGATCGACGGCACGCCGATCGGCAAGGTGAATTTCGTCCTGCGGGATTCGCGCGGGCGGATCTGGCTCACCATCTCCACCCGCATCAGGAACTGGATGCGCGCAATCAGCCCGAATATCGCCGACGGCTATGTCGCCGTGCTCGACGAGAACGGCGCGCGCATCGTTGCCGACGGCTTTCATTTCACCAACGAGATCCGGTTCGATGCCAACGAGGAATGGCTCTACGTGGTCGAGACGACCGCGCGCCGGATCACCCGGCTGCGGATCGGGGAGGGGGCGCAGGTCGAGGAACGGGAAATTTTCGGCCCCGACGATACCGGTGGCTTCATCGACGGTATCGCCTTCGACGCTTATGGCAATCTCTGGGGCACGCATGTGATGTCGGACCGCATCTTCGCCCTCACGCCGCAGGGCGAGATGCGCATCATCCTCGATGATGATCGCCCGGAGCCGTCAAAGCGTCTCTACGAAGCGTTCGCGCGCGACGAGGCAACGCCAGAGCTGATGCTCGCCTGCGGTGGCGAGATCGCGCCCTGGTTCGCCTCGGTCACCTTCGGCGGTCCTGATCTGCGCAATGTCTATATCGGCTCCCTGCGCGGTACCCGAATCCCCTGGTTCCGCGCACCGGTGGCAGGCCTTCCCATGGCGCATTGGCCGAGGGCGGGGTGAGGCGAATGGGCACGCAGGTTACGGGGAGGCGCCTGCCGCGCGGCCCATGACGATAGCCGCGAGCAGGCCGTTGCCGGAGAGATAGCCGCTGTCTCCGGTTCCGGAGACGCCGCAGGCAGCGCCTCCTGCGGCGCGCAGATTGGGCAGGAAGCCGCCATCGATGCGCGACACGCGGCCCGCCCCGTCGGTCTCCAGGCCGCCCTGCGTGTGAAACAGCGCTCCCGTCACCTTCACCGCGATGAAGGGAGCGGCGAGTGCCGTGTCCGGCCCGAAGACGCGCCCGAAACGATCGGGCCTCCCGCTCTCGCGCGCTGCCGAGATTTCTGCAAGGGCCGCTTCAATGGCGTCGCCGGGAACGCCGATCTGATCGGCCAGCGCGCCCAGATCCGGCGCCTCACGCAAGGCGCCCTGCGCGCGGGCGTCGCGGAAATCGGCGAATTGCCCGGCAATCCCGGCAATGCGGGCATCGAACACGCTCCAGGCGATTCCGTCGGGCTGGGCCAGGACGGCGCGCGCGGCTTCCGAATAACCCTGGGCCTCGTTCCAGAAACGCTCGCCATCCCTGTTTATCTGGAAACCACCTTCGGTGATGACCGCCCAGGTGATGAGGATGCCGTGGGGATGGGCGACGTTGCCGTGGCCCTGATAGGCGCCGACATGGCGCATGCGCGCGCCCAGCGCCGCGCCCCAGACGAGCGCCTCGCCCTGATTGCCGGGATGGCCGAAATAGAGCGCGTCGGCGATCTGCGAAAGATGCCGGCGCACCAGCGCGGGATTTCCGCCGAAACCGTTGCAGGCGAGGATCAGATGCGCACAGCCGATCCGCTCGCAACGCCCGTCGGGGCGCATGGCGCTCACGCCGAAGACCCGCCCCGTTTCATCCGCATGCAATTGCGTGACCCGGCACTCGCCTATGATGTCGATGCCCTCACCCTCGCAGGCCTCACGCAGGCGATCGACCAACTCGCGGCCCGAGCGGGAGGGCAGCCCGTGCATGCGTCGGCGGGAATGGCCGGGATAGTCGAAATCGGCGACGAGTGAGAAGGGCAGGCCGAACCGGTCGGCGAGCCATTCCACCGTCGGGCCGGCGCCCTCGGCCAGAGCCTGCACCAGAGCAGGATCGTTCTCGCCATGGGCCTTGTTCTGGATATCGGCGGCAAACAGTGCCGGAGCATCATCGACGCCCGCCGCACGCTGGAAACGCGTGCCGGCGGCGGGGATCAGGCCGGCGGAGAGCGCGGTGGAGCCGGAGGGGAGCGGGTCACGGTCGAGAATCAGCACCTCGCGCCCGGCCTCATGTGCCGCGAGCGCCGCCACCATGCCGCAGGCGCCCGCGCCGATGATCAGCGTATCGACCTGGAAATCGAACAGATCGGCTGCGATTTCACGGCTGACGGAAACCTCGCTCATGGCCTATTCCGCCCCATCGTAGCGCTTGCCCTCGGCGAGCAGACCCGGCGTGCCGATGCGCTGGTTGAGCTCTGCGAAATCGAACATGTGCTCCGCGAAGGGTCGGTTCGAGCCGTTGGCCATCAGGCTGGCATAATACTGCTCCGCCGTGCGGGCCAACGCGCGCACGATGCCGCCGGGGAAGATCACGAGATCGAAGCCGAGCTTTTCGAGATCGGGGGCGGCGGTGATGGGGGTGTGCCCGCCCTCGACCATGTTGGCCATCAGTTTCGCGCGGCCCTTGAAGATATCGCAGATGCGCTGCAGTTCCTCGCCGGAGCGCGGGGCCTCGATGAAGAGCATATCGGCGCCTGCCGCCAGATAGGCCTCGGCGCGTTCGATCGCCGCCTCGAACCCCTCCACGGCGATGGCATCGGTGCGTGCGATGATCAGCGTCTCGTCGCTTGCCCGCGCATCAGCCATGGCGGCGATCTTGCCGGCCATCTCCGAGGTCGCGATCAATGCCTTGTCGGAGAGGTGGCCGCAGCGTTTGGGATAGCTTTGATCCTCCACCTGCAGGGCGGAGGCGCCGGCGCGCTCATAGACGCGCATGGTGCGCTGGGCGTTGAGCGCATTGCCGAAACCGTTATCGGCATCAATGATCACGGGCAGCGCCACCCGGTCGCGGATCAGCGCCATGGTATCGGCCATCTCGGTCATGGAGGTAAGCCCGATATCGGGGCGTCCGAGCCGGGTATAGGCGACGGCGGCGCCCGACAGATACAGGGCCTGCGCCCCTGCCGCTTCCGCGAGTGATGCGGTGAGGCCGTCATAGACGCCCGGGGCGATCAGGATATCGGGCTGTCCCAGGCGCGTCTTCAAAGTGGGCGTGGTCATGGTTCATTCCCCAGCATGGCGAGCGTATCGGCGCAGCTCATCACCTGCGTGACGCTGTCCAGCGAAACCAGCGTGGCCCCGTGCACCTCCTCGCGGAAGGCGGCGCAACCATCGCTGAGGAGAATTGTTGCGATATCACGCAGATGCGCGTCGCGCACGGTGCTGGCGACGCCGCCATTGGTGACGATGCCGCCGATGATCAGCGTGTCGATTCCCGCCTCGCGCATCACGAATTCAAGGCGGGTCTGGTAGAACGCGCTGTAGGCGACCTTCTCGATGGTGAAATCGGCGGGCGCGAGGGTCGCGACAAGATTGTGCCCGAAGGCGCCCGGCAGAAAGTCGCCCTTGCCGAGGAAGGGGCGCAGTTCCTTCAGATGGGCCGAGATCAGCGGCTCGCCGTCGCGTCCCGGCACCAGGGTGAACTGGGCCGAGATGTAGTGTCCGCCCGCCTTGCGCAGGCGATCGGCCAGCGGGCGGATGCGTGCCGGCAGGGCCGCGATCGCTTCCGAGCTCTGGCCGGCCCGGCCATAGGCGCCTTCCGGATGCAGGAAATCGTTCTGCAGATCGATGGTCAGGAGCGCTGTGCGGCGCGGGTCGATCGCGCTGATCCGTGCCACGGTCAGGCTCCTTGTGTATCGCTATCCGCCGCATCCGCGCGGCTGATCACGACATTGCCGAAGGCATCGACGCGCCCGCGATGATCGGGCTCGATGAAGATGGTGGTATCGGCCTGTTCCAGAATGGCCGGGCCGGTGATCACCGTGCCGACGGGCAGAGCCAGACGATCGAGAATCGTCGCTTCGTGCCAAGCGCCCGCGGCAAAGACCGGTCGCATGCCGCGTCCAGCTTTCCCGGCATCGGCATCGGGCCCGGGCGCGAGGGTGGCGAGGTCGAATTTCGGGCGCTGCCCGATCACCGCGCTGCGCAGATTGAGCACCCGCGTCACCCCGCCGGGGAGGAGCCGCCCGTAGACGCGCTCGTAGGCCGTATCGAAGGCCGCCTGGATCGCCTCGCGCGTGGTCGGGGCGACGTTGTGAGCGGCATCGAGGGCAACCGGAAGCGGCACGGCGACGGTGTGGGTCTGGCCGAGATAGGCCATGTCGAGCTCGAAAATGATCTCGCGCCCGGCAAAGCTGATTCCGGCGGAATCGATCAGCCGCAGACCCGCATCCACATGCGCCTGCATCAGCGCGGCGAGCCCGTCCACATCAACCTGCGTGGTGAGCGCATTCACCGTCTGCACGAAATCCTGGCGCATATCGGCGATGACGCAGCCCATGGCGGAAGTCACGCCCGGATAGCGCGGCACGATGGCCCTGGCGAGCCCGACTTCGCGGATCAGCGCGCAGGCATGCAGCGCACCGCCGCCGCCGAAGGGCATGTAGGCGAATTGCTTGGGGTCAAAGCCGCGTTCGATGGAGACGAGGCGCATGGCCCCGGCCATGCGGGAATTGGCCACCGTGATGATCGCCTCCGCCGCCGCCTCGATATCCAGCCCGAGCGGCTTGCCGACATGTTCGGCGATTGCCGCGCGCGCCGCTTCGAGATCGAGCCTGGCGAGGCCGCCGCCGATCGGGCGTTGCGAATCGATGCGCCCCAAGACGATATTGGCATCCGTCACCGTGGGGCGGGTGTTGCCCCGTCCATAGGCGACGGGGCCCGGATCCGAGCCGGCACTTTCGGGGCCGATATTCAACAGGCCGCCCTTGTCCACCGAGGCGATGGAGCCGCCACCGGCGCCGATCGTGGCGATCTCGATCATGGGCGTGCGCACCACGAGGCCGAAATCGATGCTGGTCTGCGGGCTGAGCACGCTCTTGCCCTCGGCGATCAGCGAGACGTCAAAGGAGGTGCCGCCCATATCACCGGTGATCACATTGGGAAAACCGGCATTCTGCGCGATGTATCCCGCGGCGATCACCCCGGCGGCGGGGCCCGACAGGGCCGTTCGCACCGGCAGGCTGCAGGCGGTATCGACGGCCATGACGCCGCCATTCGATTGCACGATCAGGAATTCACCGCCGAACCCGCCCTCGTCGAGCGCCCCGGCGAGCCGCCCGAGATAGCCGGCGACCTCCGGCTGCAGATAGGCGTTGAGGGCGGTCGTGGAGAAGCGCTCGTATTCGCGGATCTCCGGCAGGATCTCGCTCGATGCCGAGACATGCGGGTTCGGCCAGAAGGCGCGAAGAGTCTCCACCGCCGCCTGTTCATTGGCCGGATTGGCGTAGGAATTGACAAAGAGCACGGCCACAGCCTTGCAGCCCTGCAACAGCAGTTGCTCGCCCGCCGCGCGCACGGCGTCGAGATCGACCACCTGCTCGATCGTGCCGTCGGCGAATGTGCGCTCGGGCACCTCAATGCGCAATTCGCGCGCCACCACCGGCTCGAAATTGCCCCGCAGTCCCCAGGTGCGCGGACGGTCGCGCCGGCGCATCTCCAGCACGTCGCGGAAGCCCTGCGTGGTGATCACGCCGATGCGCGCGCCCTTGCGCTCAAGCAAAGCATTCGTCCCCGCCGTGGTACCGTGGACGACGCTGGCCACCCCTTCCAGACCCTCGCCATGGGCGCGGATCCCGGCGAGGAAGCCGCCGGACTGGTCCGGCCGTGTGGTCGGGACTTTCGCGACCCGTGCCTCGCCGCTGGCCTCGTCGAGGAAGAAGACATCGGTGAAAGTGCCGCCGACATCGACGCCGATCATGCGCGTGCGCTTCATTTCGCATACTCCCGCCAGCCGCGTCCGTAATCCGCATCGGCCCGTTCTTCGCTGACGAGCCCGCGCGCCACGTCGCGGGCGATGGCCTGCGGCTCGCGCTGACCGGGCGGGCCGTAGCCGCCCCCGCCAGGTGTTTCGAGCCGCACGCGCTGGCCGCGTTTCAAGGCGATACCGACGATCTTGGAGGCGAGCGGCGGTGTATGGAACCCGTCATCCTGCTGGTAACTGAACCGGTTGAGCGCTGCCTCGCCCCCGCCCGCGACGCCCTTGGGCGCAAAGCGCCCGCGTTCACCGAAGAGGAAGGCCTCGGCGCTCTGCTCCAGCAATTCGATTTCATAGATCGCCCCCATACCGCCACGATGGCATCCCGCGCCGGCGCTGTCGGGGCGCAGCGCCCATTGCCGGAAGGCGACCGGATAGGCCGCTTCCAGGATTTCCGCCGGCGGGATCGTCGCGGTCGAGATTGGCGCATTGCCGTGGTTGAGCCCGTCGCCCTCCGGCGTGCCGCCATGGCCGCCACCATAGAAGCTGAACATCACCCAGCGCCGCCCGTCGCCGCGATGCCCGGCAATGGAGAGCGCGTTGATCGTGCCATAGGCATTGGCGACGACGCGCTCCGGCGCGGCCTGCGAAGCGGCGGTGAAGATCACGTCGATCATGCGCAGGATGGTCTCGGTATAGCCCCCCGTCGGTGCGGGGAATTCCGCCGCGAGGATCGAGCCCTGCGGGATGGTGATGTCGAGCGGTCGCATCACCCCGGCATTGGCGGGCAGGTCCGGGAAGATATGCTTGATCGCCACATAGACGCAGGCGATGGCGGTGCCTTCCGAGATGTTGATCGGCCCCGCCGCAGCCGGCGCGGAGCCGGTGAAATCGAGGCTCAGCCTGTCGCCGGCGATCTCCAGCGAGACGCGGATCGGCAGGGCCGTGTCCTCGATCCCGTCATTGTCGAGGAAATCTTCCGCTTCCCAGCGTCCATCGGGGAGGTTTTCCACCTCCGCGCGCATCAGCGTCTCGGCCCGGTCGCTGAGCGCCGCGAGGGCGGCGCGCACCGTTGCGGCGCCGTATTCGGCCAGCAACGCATCAAGGCGCTTGACGCCGAGATCGAGGGCGTTGATCTGGCCGTTGAGATCACCCGAGGCTGATTGCGGCAGGCGGGTATTGCGCATCAGGATGTCGATCACGTCCTGCTGCATCACGCCGGCGCGGGCGAGCTTCACCGGCGGCAGCACGAAGGCCTCCTGGAAGGCCTCGCGGGCAGAGGGGTTGTAATTGCCCGGCACCGCTCCGCCGACATCATGCCAGTGCCCCACCGAGGCGAGGTAGCAGAACAATTCGCCTTCATGGAAATACGGGCGCACCAGCCGCATGTCGGAGAGGTGCGTCCCGCCCAGATGGGCATCGTTGAAGATGTAGATGTCGCCATCCGCGAGATCGCCGTCACGCGCCGCCTTGTCGATCACGGCCTTCACCGCGAAAGCCATGACGCCGACGAAGATCGGCAGGCCGGATTTGCCCTGCACCAGGGTGTCGCCTGTGGCGGCGTGATAGATCCCGTGGGAGGCGTCATGCGCCTCGGCGATGATCGGGTTGAAGGCCGAGCGGAACAGCGTCGCATCCATCTCGTCGGCGATCTGCTCCATGCGCCCGGCGAGGACAGCGAGCGTGATCGGGTCGATATCGCGGCTCATGCGCCCGCCCCCTTGCCCTGATGCGCGACCACTTCCGCAATATCGTTCCAGACCTGCTGGCGGGTGATGCGCCCCTGTGTGATCTCGAACCGGTCGATGAAGCGGATCCCGGAAAAGGCCTCGCCATCCGGCCATTCGCCGTTGAGCGTGCCGAAGCAATAGACGATCGCGACATCGCCGCCCGGCACCGCGTCGAAACGCTCATAGGTCTTCCGGACGAAACGGTAGCGGGGCCCGGCGAAGGCGACGAGCTCTTCGAGCGTGGTCATGCGTGCATCGCCGGGAAACACCATCTCGAAGCCTTTTCCGAGAAAGCCTTTCGCCCGATCGAGATCGCGCGCCTCCATGGCGGCGAGAAAATCGTGGACGATCTGTGCCGGATCGGGGCGCGGCGGGCCGGGATTGCGATGCTCGCCACCGCGCAGATAGTTCTCGCGCGCCACCTCGTCGATGATCACGGTGACGGCTTCCGCCGGTGCGGCGACGACGGAGCGCACCGCATCTGTCGTCGCCTTGCCGAGACGACGACGCGTATCCGCGTCATAGCCTTCGAGCACGGTCACGGTCACAATCGGCATGGCTGTCTCCCTCGTCGCCGTCGCCGCCGGCGCGGCGTTATCCTGTATGGTTTATAATACAGATCATATTGCGATAAAAAAGACATTTTACGCAAGTCGGATGATACAAGATACTTGCATTCCTGCTTTTGCGGGATACCATAAGCGTTGCGAAATCCATGTCGGGCAGGCGAGCGCGAGGGTGTCAGGTGGAGCAGGCAGGGGCGATTCTCACGCCGGATGGCGGCAAGGCGCAGCGGGTCTACCTGCTCCTGCGCGACGAGATCGTCAGCGGCACGCATGCTGCCGGTGCGGCTCTGCCGGGTGAGTTGAAGCTCGCCGAGCTCTTTGCCGTCTCCCGCGTCACCATTCGCCGCGCCCTCGACGGGCTGGTGGCGGACGGGCTGGTCGAGCGGCGCGCGGGCAGCGGAACGATCGTGCGCGCACGCGAGCCTCATCAGGCGATCACGGCGGATTTCGCCACGCTGATGCCGCAGGTCGTGGCGATGGGGCAGGCGACGACGGCGCGGCTCCTCGCCTTCTCCTATTGCACGCCGCCGTCCGCCATCGCCGAGGCGCTGCATCTGGGGCCGCAGGAGCGGGTGCAGCGGGCCGTGCGCGTGCGCATGATGGAGGGCGCGCCGTTTTCGCATCTCACCACCCATGTCCCCGAGGATGTGGCGCAGAATTATTCCGAGGCCGATCTCGCCACGACGCCGCTGTTTCGCCTGCTTGAGCGCTCCGGCGTGCGGGTCGATCACGCCACGCAGTCGATCTCGGCGACGCTCGCCACGCCGGATGTCGCCGAGGCGCTCGATCTCGCCACCGGCGCCGCGCTGATCGCGCTCACCCGCGTCGTCCATGATGCGCAGGGCCGCGGCGTCGAACATCTGAGCGCACTCTACCGGCCCGATCGCTACCGCCTCGAAATGATGCTCGACCGGGTCGGCGAGCCCGGCGCGCGGCGCTGGTTGCCCGTCACCACGCCGCAGCAGGGGATGAGTGCTGCCGGCAAGTCATCGATACAGAGCGGGGAGGCTGCCGAATGAGTGCCCCACTGACCCTGTTCGACAAGATCTGGCAGGCGCATGAAATCCATGCCCGCGAGGATGGCGCGTCGCTGCTCTTCGTCGATCGGCATTTCGTGCATGAGGGCTCCCACCACGCGTTCCGCAAACTGGCCGAGCGGGGCCAGGGCGTGGCGCAGCCGGAGCTGACCTTCGGCGTGGCCGATCACTACGTCCCCACGCGCGGGCGCGGTCGGACGATCGCCGATCCCGCCATCGCGCGCATGGTCTCGACACTGGAGGAGAATGCCCGCCGGCATGGTTTCCGGCTGTTCGGGCTTGATGATCCGCGCCAGGGCATCGTGCACGTGGTGGGACCGGAACAGGGGCTGACCCTGCCTGGTCTCGTGATCAATTGCGGCGACAGCCACACGGCCACGCACGGCGCTTTCGGCGTGTTCGGCTTCGGCATAGGCGCGACGGAAGTCGCCCATGTGCTCGCCACCCAGACGATCTGGCAAAAGAAACCGGCGCGCATGCGCATTCGTTTCGAAGGCGAGCTTTCGCCGGGCGTCGGGGCCAAGGACATGGCGCTGGCCTGGATCGCACGGCTCGGCACCGATGGCGGGCGCGGTGCGGCGATCGAATATGCCGGCTCTACAGTCCGTGCGCTCTCCATGGAAGGCCGCATGACCCTGTGCAACCTCTCCATCGAGGGCGGTGCGCGCTGCGGCATGGTGGCGCCGGATGCCACCACCTTCACCTATCTGGAAAACCGCCCCTTCGCCCCGCAGGGCGCGGCGCGGGAACAGGCGCTCGCGGATTGGGCCGCGCTTGTCTCAGATCCCGATGCCGTCTTCGACCGCGAAGTGGTGATCGATGCGCACGACATCGCTCCGATCGTCACCTGGGGCACCAGCCCCGAGGATGCGCTGCCGATCACGGAATCGGTGCCCGATCCGGCGCGGGCCGGTTCCGCATCGGAGGCGCAGCGCATTCGCGCGGCACTCGATTACATGGCTCTGCGCCCGGGCATGAACTTGTCCGAGATCGCCGTCGATCAGGTCTTCATCGGCTCCTGCACCAATGCCCGGATCGAGGATCTGCGTGCGGCTGCCGCCGTGCTGGCAGGGCGCCGGGCGCAGGTTCCCGGGATGGTCTCGCCGGGTTCGAGCCTCGTCAAGGCGCAGGCCGAGGCGGAAGGGCTCGACCGGATCTTTACCGAGGCCGGGCTTGAATGGGTCGCGGCGGGGTGTTCGATGTGCGTGGGCATGAACGGCGATATCGTCGCGCCCGGCAAGCGCTGCGCCTCCACGACCAACCGCAATTTCCGCGGCCGTCAGGGGCCGGGCGCGCGCACACATCTGATGTCGCCGGTCATGGTCGCTGCTGCCGCCGTGACCGGGCATCTCGCCGATGTGCGCCCGATGCTCGCAGGGAGGCTGTGATGGCGGGATGGACGCGGCATCAGGGCCTCGCCGTCGGGCTGCCCTTCGAGAATATCGATACCGACCAGCTCATCCCCGCGCGCTTCATGTCTGCGCCGCGCTCGGAGGGCTACGGCAAGTTCCTGTTGCATGATCTGCGCCACGATGGCGATGGGGCGACGATCCCGGATTTCCCGCTCAACCACCCCGCCGCGACGGGCGCCTCGATCCTCGTCGCACGGCGCAATTTCGGCGGGGGCTCCTCGCGGGAGGCGGCGGTCTATGCGTTGGTCGATGGCGGCTTTCGCGTGGTGATCGCCCCGAGCTTCGGCGATATCTTCGCCGGCAATGCGGTCAATAACGGGCTCCTGCCCGCCCGCGTCACCGAGGCGGATGCGGATGCGCTGCTGGAGGCGATGCCGGGTGATCTCGCAATTGATCTGGATCGCTGCACCGTCACGGCGGGCAACATGGTGATCGATTTCGAGATCGATCCGGTCTGGCGCACCAAGCTGATCAATGGCTGGGACGATATCGATCTGACCCGCGCCCATGAACGCGAGATCAGGGATTTCATCGCGGCGCGGCGCGCAGCCCGGCCATGGGCCTGGCCGCGCAAAGTGGATGCGTGAGGGGATTTCGACCGGGGCCACGGCTCCGGCACGAACGGGGAGCGCGATGGGCGCGCTCTTCATCAAGAACGGGGCGCAAAGCCCCTGACTGGGAGTAGACCATGAAACACGTTCTTGCGGGCGCCGCCGTCGGTATGGCTGCGCTGATGACTTCCTCAGCCATGGCCGAGCAGCGTATCAGCGCCGTGCACGCCTTTCCCGAAACCCTGATCTACACGCAGAGCTTCCTCTCCTTCGTCGACATGGTCAACGAGCGCGGTGAGGGCGTGATCCAGATCGACGTGCGCGGCGGTCCCGAGGCGATCGGCATGTTCCAGCAGGCCGATGCGGTGCGCGACGGCATCGTCGACATGGCCTATTCGCCCGGCAGCTTCTATGCCGGCGCCTTTCCCGAGCGTGATGCGCTGGTGGCTTCCAACGTCACCGCGATCGAGGCGCGCGAGAACGGCGGTATCGACCTGGTCAACGAGATCCATCAGGAGAAGATGGGGGTCTATTATCTCGGCTGGTTCGATTCGGGCGTGACCTACAATCTGTGGACCGTCAACGAGCCCGCGCTCGATTCCGAGGGCAATCTCGACGTCTCGGGCATCCGCCTGCGCGGCAACCCGGTCTACAATGCCTTCTTCACCAACTATCTCGGCGCACAGGTGATCGATATCCAGACCACGGATGTCTATTCGGCGCTCGAGCGCGGCACTGTCGATGCCACGGGCTGGACCCAGATCGGGCTCGTCGATCTGCGCTGGGACGAGTTTCTGAACTACCGCATCGAACCCTCCTTCTTTTCCACCGATCTCGGCGTGATCGTCAATCTGGAGAGCTGGAACGAACTCACCCCGGAGGCGCAGGAAATCCTGCAGCAGGCGGCGATCGAGCACGAGCGCGCCAGCGTCGAGGCCCTGCGCGAGAAACGCGACGAGGACTTTGCCATTCTCGAGGAGCGCGGCATGACGACCTTCTCGCTCGAGGGCGACGCGGCGGCGCGCTATCTCGAAGCGGCCCGCGAGGAGACCTGGGCGCGCATGCGCGAGCAGATGGAAGAGCATCCGATGGGGCTCACCCATTACGATACGCTGATCGAGCGTTTCTACGATCTCGAAGCGGCGCAGTGAGCCGCGCCTGCATTCCTCGCCGGGCACGCCTTGTGCCCGGCGATTTCCCCTGACAAATCTTCGAGGTGTGTTTCATGTCGGGCGCCTTGCGATGGGTTGTGCGCGGCTATGATGCCTTCGTCACGCTGATGGCGCTTGTGGCCGCCGCCATGCTCACATGGCTGATGATCTCGATCATCGTCAGCGTCAGCATGCGCAATCTCGGCCTCCAGCCGATGGCCTGGCTGTTCACCTCCTCCGAATACGCGCTGCTCTACATGACCATGCTCGGCGCGCCCTGGCTGGTGCGGCGCAAGGGGCATGTGCATATCGAACTCGTCACCGCCGCCCTGCCACCAAAGCTGCGGCGGGCCCTGAGCCGGCTGGTCGCCTTCGGCTGCCTCGTCGTCTGCGCGATTCTCACCTGGAAGGGGATCGACCTCGTTCAACTCAACCTTGCGCGCAACGATTTCGACGTGCGCGCCTATTTCTTCCCGCGCTGGCTTCTGACCATCGCCTTTCCAATCAGTTTCGGCCTGATGGCCGTGGAATTCGCGCGTTTCGCCTTCGGGCGGGAATTGCTGCATTCCGGCGAAGCGGGGATCCACGAATGATGGAATGGTACGAGGCGCTCGCCCTGCTTCTCGGCACGATCATCGTCCTGATGGCGCTCGGCATGCCGGTGGCGCTCGCCTTTCTCGCTGCGAACATCTTCGGCGCGTGGATCTTCATGGGCGGCGAACGCGGTGTCATCCAGCTCCTCAATAACGGGCTGGGGGCGCTGACCTCATTCGCGCTGGTGCCGATCCCGCTGTTTCTCCTGATGGGCGAGGTGTTCTTCCATACCGGACTCGGCCGGCGCATGTTCAACGCCATCGACGGCCTGCTCGGGCGTCTGCCGGGGCGCCTGTCCTATGTGACGGTTCTGGGCGGGACGGGCTTTGCCACCCTGTCGGGATCATCGATGGGCGCAACCGCCCTCCTCGGCTCGCTGCTGGTGCCGGAGATGAACCGGCGCGGCTACAAGAACAACATGTCGATCGGGCCGATCCTCGGCACGGGCGGGCTCGCCATCATCATACCGCCCTCGGCGCTCGCGGTGCTGCTGGCGACGCTGGCCAAGATCGATATCGGCGCGCTTCTGATCGCGGGAATCATACCCGGTCTGCTGCTCGCGAGCCTCTATCTTGCGACGATCTGGATCCAGACGAAGATCGACCCTAGCGCCGCGCCGCCCTATGAGGTGACGCCGCTCACAGGTCGCGAGAAGCTTGTGCTGATCGCCCGCGACATCCTGCCGATGGTCGGCGTGATGATCGTGATCGTCGCGATGATGATGGGCGGGATCGCCACGCCTTCGGAGGCGGCCGCCTTCGGCGCGCTTGGCGTGATGATTCTCGCGGCAATCTTCCGCAGTCTGACCTGGCAAGCTCTGAAGCGTTCCCTCGAAGGCGCCCTCAAGGTCACGTTAATGGCCTATCTGATCGTCTTCGGCTCGGCGACGTTCAGCCAGCTGATGGCGTTTTCCGGCGCCTCGCGCGGGCTGATCAACTGGGCGACGGGTTTCGATCTCGAGCCGGTCTTCATGCTTTTGGCGATGTTCGCGGTGCTGCTGTTGCTGGGCATGTTCATGGAGCAGATCTCTATGATGCTGCTCACGGTGCCGATCTTCTTCCCGCTGGCGCTGAGCCTCGGTTACGATCCGATCTGGTTCGCGCTGATCATGCTGCTTGCGCTGGAGATCAGCTTCACAACGCCGCCTTTCGGGCTGCTGCTCTTCGTGATGAAGGGCGTCGCTCCCGCAGGCACGACCATGCGCGACATCTATCTCGCGGCGATCCCCTTCATCTTCTGCTCGCTGATTTTGGTCGGCCTCTTGATCCTCTTCCCGTGGATCGCGCTGTGGCTGCCGAGAGGGTTCTAGCGGGAGGTCGCGCAGCGGGGATTGCACGATCCGACCGGCGCAAATGCGCCTTTTCCTTCGATGCTGCACGGATCAGTATTGCGCAATCGGTCGATCATGGCCGCTGACAGGCATCGGGTGGGCCAGGGATGAGTGTGCAGGCTTCACGACCGGACGATCTGAACAAGGCCGTGCTCTACATGGTCTTCGCCGCGTCGCTGATTCCGATGCTCAATGCCAGCGCGAAGTACCTGACCGATGATTACAGTGTGTTGCAGATCACCTGGGCCCGCTATGCCGGGCATTTCGTCTACATGCTGATGGTATTCGTGCCCTATCGCGGGCTTGCACTGCTGCGCTCACAGCAGATCCCGATGCAACTCCTGCGCTCCAGCCTGCTCTGCATGGCGACCCTGATCTACATCACGGCGCTCGCTTTCGTGCCGCTGACCACCGCTGCCGCAATCAGTTTCACGGCCCCCTTCATCGTCACCGCCTTCGCCCCGTTCATCCTGGGCGAGCGGGTCAGCCTGCGCCGCTGGATCGCGATCACGGTCGGATTTGCCGGCGCGCTGATCGTGATCAGGCCGGGCGAGGGCATGAATCTGGCCGCGCTCCTGGTCTTCGGCAGCGCCGCCTCGGCTGCGTTCTATCAGCTGCTTTCGCGCAAGCTCGCCGCCGGCGATCCGGCGGATACCTCGATCACCTATATCGCCGTGACGGGATTCCTGCTCACCAGCCTGCCATTGCCTTTCATCTGGCAGACACCGGGAAGCCTCCTCGACTGGGTGCTCTTCGCCAGTCTCGGCTTCTTCGGCGGGTTCGGACACTACTTCCTCGTGCGCGCTTTCGAGGTTGCCCCCGCGCCCTTCGTCTCGCCCTTCAACTATCTCCAGCTCGGGGGCGCGGTGCTGCTGGGATGGGTGGTTTTCGGACAATTGCCGGATCTGTTCGTCTGGCTCGGCTCGGCCATCATCATCGGCAGCGGCGTCTATATTCTCTATTCCGAGCGCGCCAGGGGCATCCCGGTGCGCACCGGGCCGCTGCGCTGATCGGCGGCGCGGCGCACGATCAGGCCTTCACCTAAGGCAGCCATGCTGATCAGCAGAGTTCGCGGCAGGTACTGCTAAGACTGACTTAACGGAAAACATGCTTGGTTTACGCTTGTGAAAGCAATGACGCGAATCAGCTGCGGTCGATCGCCTGATCAGAACCGCATAATCAGGCCAGAACCGTGTGGAGCCCCAAAAAATGGATGCCTTGATTACAGCCGGGACCGGCAGCGCTACCGGAAAGCGCGAAGTGGCACCTGAAACGCTGGAGCAATCTTCGGATGCACTACCAGTCATGCGCTCCATCATACGCCGGATGAACGGCTTCCTCTATCGCTGCCGCAACGATGCGGATTTCACCATGATGTTCATGGAAGGCGCGGTCGACCGTGTCACCGGCTATGATCGTGATGTCTTTACCGGCCCGGAAAGACGTTCCTATGCCGGCATCATCCATCCCGATGATGCGCGGATGGTGGACGATGCCGTCGCCGCAGCCGTGGAATCGCGCGGTAATTGGGAGGTCGATTACCGGATCCGGCGCGCCGATGGCGGCGAACAATGGGTGCACGAGAGCGGGGGCGGCGTCTATGGGCGGGACGGGGCACTGTCGCATCTCGAGGGCGTCGTGATCGACGTCAACAGCAAGAAGACGCGCGAGCTCGAGAATTCCACCGTGCTGCTGGAGCGCGTCGGCCAGACCAGCCAGGAGATCATCGCCAATACCGGTTCGATCCTGCGTATCCTGCACACTTTGCAATTGCTGGCTCTGAATGCACGCATCGAGGCCGCGCGCGCCGGCGAATACGGGGCCGGCTTCACCGTCGTCGCCACGGAAATCAAGGCGCTCGCCGATGAGAGCGGCGTTTCGGCGGGCCGCATCACGGAACTCTCCGAGGAACTCCAGAGCATCCTGCGCCAGAAAGCCTGATCGCAGGCAATGGTGGAAGGCTGCAACGAACGGGGATGAACGACGGTGCATTGATGCGGGAATCATTATAGCGTGCGCCTCAGGAAACCTCATGAGGCCGGGCAGCGTTTTTGCGCGGCGACCGGTCGCATCCCGCGCCACCCTTCATTGCGTCTTCATGATCAGCCCGCCACCTCCATCGAGATCACAGGCATGACCCAGGACCAGGGTATCTTTCTCGCCATTCTGGTGGCGACCGTCACGTTGTTCATCTGGGGGCGCTGGCGCCATGACATGGTGGCCGTCGCCGCGCTGCTGGCCTGTGTGGCGTTCGGCCTGGTCGACAGGGACACCGCTTTCGAGGGCTTCGGCCACCCGGCGGTGGTGACGGTCGCCTGTGTGCTGATCCTGTCGCGCGCCCTGCAGACATCCGGGGCCGTGGATGCGATTGCGCAAAGGTTCATTCCTTCGGATGCAGGCATCTTCCTCACCCTCGCCGCCTTGACGACGCTCGGCGCGGTCTTGTCCGCCTTCATGAACAATGTCGGAGCGCTGGCGCTCCTGATGCCGATCGCCATCCAGATGGCGGCGAAGCACGACATCGCGCCCGGCAAGGTCTTGATGCCACTCTCCTTCGGCTCGATTCTCGGGGGGATGACCACGCTGATCGGCACGCCGCCGAACCTGATCGTGGCGGGCTTTCGCCGCGAGACGGGCGAAAGCGCCTTCAGCATGTTCGCTTTTACCCCGGTCGGCGTCACCGTCGCGGCCAGTGGCCTGATCTTCCTGCTGTTGCTGGGACGCAAACTCGTCCCGCAGCGTGGTGGTGGCAACGCAGAAGGCTTCGAGACCGATGCCTATCTGACCGAAGCGCGTGTTCCATCGAAGTCGAAAGCGGTCGGCATGACGCTCAAGCAGATCGAGAAGGAGCTCGACGAGGTCGATGCGATGGTGGTCGGCCTGATCCGCAACGAGGTGCGCATGCGCACCCCCGATCCCTGGCGCAAGCTCCGCATCGACGACATTCTCGTGATCGAGGCCGAGCCGGAGGCTCTCGCCGGGATCCTCTCGATGCTGGAACTCAAGCTCGAAGAGGACAAGCCGCGCGATCCCGATTCGCCGGAGGCGCAGGCCGATAAAGAGGATGAAGAGCAGCGTGACGACGAGATCACCATAAGCGAGATGGTGGTGCTGCCCAATTCGTCGCTGATCGGGCGCTCCGCCGCCGATATCCATCTGCGCACGCGCTTTGCCATCAACATGCTCGCGGTCTCGCGTCAGGGTCAGCGTTCGCGGGCGCGGCTGCGCACTCTTCGATTGCAGGCGGGTGACGTCCTTCTGTTGCAGGGCGCCCCGCAGCGTCTGTCCGAATTCGCGGCCCAGTTCGCGCTCGTGCCGCTGGCCGAGCGGTCCGTGCGTATCCCCGATACACGCCAGGCACTGATGGCACTGGGTATCATGGGCGTGGCCATTGCCGCTGCCGCCTTCGGGCTGTTTCCCGCCGCGATCGCCTTCGCCTTCGGCGTTCTCGCGGTCATGGCCCTGCGCATCATCCCCGCGCGCAACATCTACAATGCCGTCGACTGGCCGGTGATCGTCCTGCTCGGGGCGCTTATTCCCGTTGCCGGGGCGATGGCCACGACCGGCGCGGCGGAACTGGTCGCGCAGACACTGCTGGATTGGGGCGGCAGTTCGAGCAATGTAGCGGCGCTCGCCATATTCCTCGTCATCACGATGACAATATCGGCCTTCGTCAACAACGCAGCCACGGCTGCCGTGATGTGTCCGATCGCGATCAGCACGGCAAATTCCCTCGGCATCAGCGCGGATCCCCTGCTGATGGGGGTCGCGGTCGGCGCGTCCTGCGCCTTCATGACCCCGATCGGGCATCAGAACAACACCATCATCCTCGGCCCCGGCGGCTTCCGTTTCGGCGATTACTGGCAGCTCGGCTTGCCACTCCAGGCCGTTGTCGTGGCCGTCGCCGTACCGATGACCCCCCTGGTCTGGCCATTCTAGGGCTTGCCTTGTTCTCGATTATGAGAAATATTCTCGTATATGAGAGAACGCACACCATATATCACCATGGACAGCCGCATTGCCACGCGGCTGCGTCAGCTTCGCTACGCCGCCAATCTGTCGCTGGAACAGCTCGAAACCGCCAGCGGCGTAAGCCGCTCGACGCTCTCGCGCCTCGAAAAGGCGCAGACCAGCGCCACGGCGGAGACGCTCGGGCGGCTTTGCGCCGTGTTCGGCCTGCCCGTCTCGCGGCTCCTGCAGGAGGTCGAGGATACGCCCTCCCCGCATCTGCCGCATGACGCGCAACCGGTCTGGCACGACCCGGCCACCGGCATGGTGCGGCGCGTGATCTCGCCGCCTGCGGATGGGCTCACCGGCGAGATCATCGGCTGTACGCTGCCGCCTGGGACGGTGATCGCCTATCCGGCCCCGCCACGACCGGGGCTGGAGCATCACCTCGTCCTCCAGGAAGGGGCGCTGTGCGTCACGCTCGGCGACGAGGATCATCGTCTCGCCCCCGGCGATTGCCTGCGCTACCGGCTGCGCGGTTCGAGCCGGTTCGAAACACCGCCGGATCAAGGCGCCACCTATCTGCTCTTCATGCTCTGAGGCTGCCCCATGACCAACGCGCCCATACCACCCGCATCCGGGTTCAGCCTCATGCGGATCGAGGCTGCGGCGATGTCCGATGCGCTCGATGACCTCGCCGGGATCCTGCATGCCTGCGTAGCCGACGGCGCCGCCGTCAGCTTCATCCTGCCCTTCGCGCGCGACGATGCCCGCGCCTTCTGGCGCGACAGCGTCCTGCCGCAGGTCGAAGCGGGCGCGACGATCCTGCTCGCAGCCCGAGACGAGGCCGACGGGGGCCTCGTCAGCACGGTCCAGCTCGGCATCGACACACCGCCGAACCAGCCTCACCGCGCCGATCTGAAGAAGCTGCTCGTGCATCCGCGCGCACGCCGGCGCGGCATCGCCCGGGCCCTGATCGCGCGACTGGAAGGCGAAGCGCTCGCCTGCGGACGCAGCATGATCACCCTCGACACCCGCACCGGGGACATGGCGGAGCCGCTTTACCGGGCCATGGGCTACGAAGAA
>Ga0076929_100287_pt1 | contig 70384 bp, 68 predicted proteins | sample HotLakConUCCSL28_FD_87104 | JGI IMG/M metagenome (GOLD analysis project Ga0076929, IMG submission 87104) | Hypersaline microbial mat communities from Hot Lake, Washington, USA - Hot Lake Consortium UCC-SL28 (version 3) (version 3) | ecosystem: Environmental > Aquatic > Thermal springs > Hot...
CACCAGCTCCAACCGGCGCAACCCTCGTTCTAAGCACGTCGCGAGACGGACCACCCAAAAACCGACATAAGCTCTACTCCGCCACCGGCTCCCCGCCGAGAGCGCGCAGGCCGTCCGCCACCTCGGCCTCGGCGGCGGCCAGCCGGTCGGCGTCCGTGCCGCGAATCACCACGGCGACCGAGGGCCGGCCGCCGAGGAAGGCCGGATAGCTGCCGAGCGACAGGTCCGGCCAGGCCTCCGCGACGCGGGTCAGCAGCTCGGCGATCGTGCCCTCGCCCAGCGCGACCCGCAGGGTCCGGCTGAGGGTCGGGGCGCCGCCGGTGATCTCGTGGGCCAGGCTCTCCAGCATCGCCTGCATGATCCGAGGGATGCCGGCCAGGACGTAGACGTTCTCCATCCGGAACCCTGGCGCGGCGGAGACCGGGTTGGCGATCAGCGCCGCGCCCTCCGGCACGTCGCACATCTTGAGCCGAGCCTCGTTCAGCATCGACGGGTCGCTGTAGTACGCCTCCATCGCCGTCACCGCATCGGGGTGCCGGTGCAGCGCGACGCCGAACGCCTGCGCGACCGAGGCCGAGGTCACGTCGTCATGGGTCGGTCCGATGCCGCCGGTGGTGAAGACATAGGCGTGCCGGGCGCGCAGGGCGTTGACCGAGGCGGCGATCTCCCCCGGGACGTCCGGCACCACCCGCGCCTCCCACAGCCGCACGCCTCGAGCGTTCAGCCACTCGGCCAGATAGGGCAGGTTGGCGTCCCTGGTGCGGCCAGACAGGATCTCGTCGCCGATCACGATCAGCGCGGCGGTGACGGTGTCGGCAGCGGGGCGGACGGGCGGGACGGCGGGCGACTCGGTCATGCGTCGGCGATCGCTGGTGGCGGGAAGCGGCCGGGAACGCGGCATCCTGGCGCCGCGCTTGATCGACGGCAAGGGGGCGGGTAGCGTCCGGCGCGATGCGCTTTGACACTCCCCTGATTCCCGGCCGGCTGGTCCGGCGCTACAAGCGGTTCCTCTCCGACGTGGAACTCGCGGACGGCACCGTCGTGACCGCCCATTGCCCCAACCCGGGCTCGATGATGGGGCTCGACGCGCCCGGCCTGCCGGCCTGGCTGAGCCGGTCGGACGACCCGAAGCGCAAGCTCGCCCACACGCTGGAGGTCCTGGAGCTGCCCGACGGCGCGGTCGGCATCCATACCGGCCGGCCGAACGCCCTGGTCGCGGAGGCGATCGCGGCCGGCGTGATCGCCGAGCTGGCGGGCTATGCGTCGATGCGCCGCGAGGTGAAGTACGGCAAGTCGAGCCGGGTCGACCTGCTGCTGGAGGGCCGCACCGACGATCCCCAGCCGGCCTATGTCGAGGTCAAGAACGTCCATCTCCGCCGCGAGACCGGCCCCTTCCCCACCGCGGCGGAATTCCCCGACAGCGTCACAAAGCGCGGCGCCAAGCACCTGGTGGAACTCGCCGACATGGTCGCCGAGGGACACCGGGCGGTGATGGTGTTCTGCGTCCAGCGCACCGACTGCGACCATTTCAGGGTCGCGGGGGACATCGATCCGGCCTATCTGGAAGCGCTGAAGGTGGCGACGGCGGCGGGCGTCGAGGCGGTGGCCTATGCCTGTGCCGTGTCGCCGGAGGCCATCGCGGTGGAAAAGCCGATTCCGATAGTGTTATGACGGGTCGGTAACGAAGGGCCGGACCGCCCCTCCCTCCGCCAGGAGCGTCATCGACAGCGCGGGCCGCCAACGACCGTCCCGACGGGAGAGACTGCGTGACCGACACGCTGGAGCAGAGCCGGATCCTGATCCACGGGCCCGAGGATTTCGAGGGCATGCGCAAGGCCGGCCGGCTGGCGGCCGAGGTGCTGGACATGATCACGCCGCATGTCCGCCCGAATGCCACCACGGCCGAGATCGACCGCCTGTGCGAGGCCTATATCCGCGACCACGGCGCCGTGCCGGCGCCGCTCGGCTACCGCGGGTTTCCGAAGGCGACCTGCACGTCGCTCAACCACGTCGTCTGCCACGGCATCCCCGCCGACAAGAAGCTGCGCGACGGCGACATCATCAACATCGACGTCACCGTCATCCTGGATGGCTGGCACGGCGACACCAGCCGGATGTACCTGGTCGGCGACAAGGTCGGGGTGAAGGCGCAGAAGCTGGTCGACGTCACCTACGACTGCCTGATGGCCGGCATCGCCCAGGTCCGGCCGGGTGCGACCCTCGGCGACATCGGCTGGGCGATCCAGAGCCTGGCCGAAAGCCACCGGTTCTCGGTGGTCCGCGACTTCTGCGGCCACGGCCTCGGCCGGGTGTTCCACGCCCCGCCCAGCGTCGTCCACTACGGCACGCCGGGGGAGGGCGTGGTGCTGCAGGAAGGCATGTTCTTCACCATCGAGCCGATGATCAATGCCGGACGGCCGGAGGTGAAGGTGCTGGGGGACGGCTGGACCGCGGTCACCCGCGACAAGAGCCTCTCCGCGCAGTTCGAGCATTCGATCGGCGTGACCCAGGACGGGTGCGAGATCTTCACCCTGTCGCCCAAGGGCTACACCAAGCCGCCCTACCCGCTCGATTGAACCTTCCTTCGCGACCATCAGGCTGAGGACCGGAGCCATGCCGGGCGGAGACGGTCACGACCTCGACCACCATTTTAAGAATACGATGGAAGGGGAGTCTCGCCCCTCGGATGCGGCGCCCGCCGCGGCGCCGGAGGCTCGGCCGCACTATCACGGTCACCGCCAGCGGCTGCGGGCCCGCGTGCTGGAGCGCGGGCCGGAAAGCCTCGCCGACTACGAGGTGCTGGAGATCCTCCTGGCGGCGGCGATCCCGCGCCAGGACGTGAAGCCGCTGTCCAAGCGCCTGATCGCCCAGTTCGGCAGCCTCGGCGCGGTGCTGAACGCCGATCCCGCGCAGTTGACCCGCCGCTCGGGCGTCAAGGAGTCGACGGCGGCGCTGCTGACGGTCGTCGCCGAGGCCTGCCGGCGGATGCTGCGCGAGACGGTGATGGAGCGCCCGGCGATCGGCGGCTGGGGCCAGTTGATCGACTATCTGACCCTGGCGATGAAGTACGAGCCGGCCGAACAGTTCCGGCTCCTGTTCCTCGACCGGAAGAACGTCCTGATCGCTGACGAGGTCCAGCAGCGCGGAACGGTCGACCAGGCGCCCGTCTACCCGAGGGAGGTGGTCAGGCGCGCGCTGGAACTCCATGCCTGCGCCGTCATCCTGGTCCACAACCACCCGAGCGGCGACCCGACCCCCAGCAAGGCCGACGTCGAGATGACCCGCACCCTGGTCGCGGCCCTGGCCGCCGTCGGCGTCTCGGTGCACGACCACGTGGTGGTCGGCCGAAAGGGGCATGTCAGCTTCAAGACGCTGGGGTTGTTGTAGGCGGGGTCGTGGGCGGCGAAACTCAGCATCGAGCGTTCCGTTCGCGAGCGGCGCCGGCCGATGTCGCCGCAACCCGTCGTGCCGAAGGAACCTCGCCGTTCGACGCCTGGGGCCCGATCACGATTGCGCGACCAGCAGCCCGAATTCGTGGGTATGCTTGACGATATATGCCGCACGATGCGATTATACGCAAAATAATTTCTGAAGACTGCATCAATAATTTCGAGTCATTGCCATGCCCACCGCCCCTGCATCGACGATCCGGGGCTCGCGATCGGTCTCCTGCCTGACGGCGACGGCCGAAGACTTCTCGCCGTGCTGGCGGTCGACGCCTGCGGCTACAGCCGCTGGGTGCGCGCCGACGAGGACGCGGCGCTTCAGGCGCTGGGCGCCGTGCTGGAGGTGATCCAGACCGCCATTGCCGACGAGGGGGGCGAGGTCTGCGCGGCCTGCGGCGACGGCCTGATCGCGACCTTCCCCAGCGCCCGCTAGGCGGTCGACTGCGCCCTCGCGCTCCAGGACCGCCCCGGCCCCTTGCGCTTCCGCGCCGGCGTCCATTTGGGCGACACGCGGCGGGTCGGCGGGCAGGTGCTGGGCGACAGCGTCAACGTCGCCGCACGGGGCCAGACGGTGGCCGAGCCGGGCGGCGTCGTCGTGTCGCGGCCGGTGTACGAGGCCGTGCGCGGGCTGTCGCGGTTGGGATTCCGCCCGCTCGGACGGCCCCAGTTGAAGAACATTGGCGCCGACCTGGAAATCTTTTCCGTCACCGATCGCCGCCGTGCCGGCATGCCGGCCGCCGCAGGGCCTCCCGCCCCGGGTCCTCCCGCATCCGGATCGGAACCCGGTGCCGCCGCCGCGGCACCACCGGCGCCATCGCCAACCTTCGCGATCGCACTGATGCCACCGCAGGTGGGTGCGGACGACGACCGTGCCGCCCTGTGCGCCGGCCTGGTCGGCGACTGGCTGGCGCGCAGTCTGGTCAAGATCGAAGCGGTCGAGGTCCACGACTACCGTCTTGCGACCGCCGGGGGTGAAGTCCGGAGTCCCGGCCCGGACGTCCTCGTCTTCTGCCGCGGATTTTCGGCCGGCATGGCCGTGCACCTCGGGGTCGTCGCGGTGCGGGCCGAAGACCGCACGGTGATCTGGACGGGCAACGTGTCGGCCGACGCCTCCGCCTTCGGGACGAAGCCTGCGGGCCCGATCGGCCCCTTCGTGGCGCGGGCCGCCGACGCGCTGCTCTCCGCCCTGACCGACGGCCGCCACCTGCGCGACCCGGCGTCCCGGCTGGCGGCCAAGACGACGATCGGCGCCGTCCATCACCTGCTGACGATGACAGGTCCCGGGCTGACCGCGCTGGAGGGCGATCTGGCCGCGGCGCATGCACTGGATCCCAAGCCGATCTATCTCGGCTGGCTCGCCTATATGACCACCTTCCGGATCGGCGAGCGGCTGGGCGCTCGCGATCGGGAACTGCAGGACCGGGCGCGCGCGCTCGCCGGCGCGGCGCTTGACGCCGATCCGCACAATTCGTTGGTCCTGGGGCTTACCGCGCACGTTCATTCCTACGTCCTGCGCGACTTCGCCACGGCGGAGGACCTGCTGCGCCGGGCCCGAGACATCAATCCGTTCCGCTCCATCCTGTGGGATTCGGCGTCGCTGCTCTACAGCTAAACCGGCCGGGCCGACAGGGCGCGGCGGGCGGAGCAGACGGCCCGGCGGCTAGGCCGGCACAGCCCCTACCGCCACCTCTACGACGGCGCGGCCTGCGTCGCCGCCGCCGCGGGCGGCCGGTTCGACGAGGCGGTGCGCTATGGCGAGGGCGTGATCGCCGTGCAGCCGGAATTCAAGGCGGTGCTCCGCTATCTGGCGGCAAGCCATGGGCACCTCGGCAACATCGCCCGCGCGCGCGACCTCTTCGACCGGCTCGAACGATTGGAGCCCGACCTCTCGGTCGAACTGCTGCGCGACGACAGCTATCCGTTCCCGACCCCGAGCTGCGAGGCGCTGATCGAGACCGGCCTCAGCCGGATCGGCCTGCCCCGCCACGCCTGACACGGCATAAGAGCCGCATCGCCATGCCGCCGAAGCCGGTCGACACACTCAACAGCTTCGGCATGCTGGTACGCCGCGGCGACCTCATCGCGTGCGGCACCGCCGCGCCGTCCGCCGTGCCGTTCGTCGAAAGCTGGCAGGCGCTCGCCGCCGGGATTCTGGAGGGCTATCTGGCAATCCTCGCCGCCCAGGAAGAGGATCCTGCCGGCGCAAAGGAAGCCATCGACGGACTGATCGCCTTCTCCACGGGGCTGGGCGAGGACGTGGCGCTGCCCGGGTTCGACTGGGCGCCGCCGCCGGCGGAGCGGGTTGCCGTCCGCCGCCGGATCGACGCAATCATTGAAGACGGCGCGCGGCGGCTCGACAGCTATCGCCTCAAGACGACGGCCCTCAGCCTCGGCCTCAACCGCAGCGCCGCAGGCAGCCTGAACCGGAACCGGAACCGAAATCGGAATCGGAACCGGGACCGGAACCGAAACCGCAACCGCTTCGCCCCGGCAGGGGCCGACGACACCCTGGCCGAGGCGATGCGTTGGCAGGACCTGCGCGGGCTGTGCCATGCGGGGGCGACACTGGAGGACCGGCACCGCGGCGCGATCTGGGAGAACCTGGACCTGAGGCCCCCGCCCGGGCCGGACGAAAGCCTTGCTGAATCCCGCGACCTGCTTCGCCTCCGGGGCGAGCTCAAGACGGCGCTGCAGGCCGGCCGGCGGGAGCAGATCGTCGCCCAGGCGTCGTTCGGGATCGAGGATTACCTGTCGCCGCTGGGCATCGACGAGGCCGGCGGATTCGACGCGACGCGGGCACTGATGGCGATCGTGCTGGAGGTCGCCAACGAGGTGGGCCTTGCCGATAAGGCGCGCTTCGGCCGGCCGCGGCCGAACATCGTCCAGCCGATGCTGCGGCCGTTCATCCCCGTGCCGGCGCATGACTCCTACCCGTCAAACCACAGCTACCAGTCGTTCGCCGTGGCAGAGGCCATGGCGCGGCTGCATCCGGAGCATCCGGGCTCGACGGCACTCTTCCACCGGGCCCAGCGGATCGCGGAAAACCGGGAATGGGCGGGACTACACTACCGCAGCGACATCGAAGCCGGTCGCGACCTGGCGCGGCAGACGGTCGCCTATCTGGCCGAGGCGCTGGACGGCCTTATGGACCGGGCTCAATCGGATTGGATCGGCTGAACGACGGCGGAGGCGACGGCCATGGCGGACGGGGTCGGGCGGGAAGACTATGCCGACTACTATTTTCTCTGGCACCTGATCGCGCTCGGGGTCCTCGATGCCACGCCGCCGGTCGGCCCAGGGTGCCCCACGATCGGCGGCGCGGTGTGGGACGACCCCGCCATCGCCAATGGCCTGCCGATCACCGTCGGCCTGATCGACATGGGGATCGCCCGCAACCATCCGAACCTGGACGGCCCGCCGGCAGGGGGAGGAGCCGCCCCGTCGCAGATCGACTGGGCCAATGCGCTCGACCTCGCCACCCACCGCCATGGCGCGACCTATGCCGGTGGTCCCGCCCCCACCGTGGAGGCCCGGGCACCGCACCTCGCCGTCATCAACCCGGCGCTGGTCAACAACGTCACACCGCAGGAAGCGGACATCCTCGGCGCCCTGCAGACCGGTATCGGCGTCGTGCGGCCGGTTCACGTCTACGACCGCCACTACGCCTCACACGGCACCGCGTGCGCCGGCCTGGTCGCCGGAACAACCTTCGCCGGGGATGCGACCGGCATCCCCGGCAGCCCGGCCGCCTATTTCGGCGTCGCGCCGTTCGCCAAGGTGCTGCCGATCACGACCTCGGTCGCACCCGATCCGGAGCAGCTGATCGCCGCCTTCCTCTATGCGCACGCAAGGAACGTGGACGTGATCCTGTTCCCGCGCGACGCCGGAGATTTGGGCGCGCAGGCGCACTATGACATGCTCGACCCGAACGAGCGCACTCGCCTCGACGCGGGCGAGGCGCCGATGCTGTGGGCGCTGTTCCGCAAGGTGATCGAGCGGGTCAGCCAGGACATCCCCGTCGTCTGCGCCGCGGGCAACGATGGCCGCAGCCGGCCGATCTATCCGGCCAGCCTCGCCGGCGACCCGGCCAACGGCATCGTCGCGGTCGGCGCGGTGTCGTATGCCGGCTTCCGCTCGGGCTATTCGAACTACGGCCCTGGCCTGACCTGCGTGGCCCCGGCCGACGACGGCGAGGTTTACAACCGCCACCAGCTGCGCCTGGACACACACGCGCCGGAATACCGGGACCACTGGGTCGACGGCGTCCACACCCAGCCGGCCGCGCCGCAGACGGTCGCCTTCAGCCCCGAGCGGCTGATCACGCTCGACGTGCCCGGACCGCGCGGCTATGCCGAAGGCAGCCGGCGCGGCCTCGTACAGGACCGTGATCGGGCGGCGGACGACCCCGGCGGGCTCTATACGGAGTTCGGCGGCACCTCCGGCGCGGCGGCGCTGGCCGCCGGCATGGTCGCTCTGATGCAGCGCAAGAGCGCCAATCGCATCGGCGGCCCGGCGATCAAGGCGGCGATCGTCGCCGGCGGCACCGAAACCGGCCTCGCCGACTGGTACTGGACTGGCGAAGCCCAGCTCCGCCTGGACGCGATCAACGGCCCCCCGGCGCCCGCCACCGCCGATCTGTTCGGGGCCGGCGGCCTGCTCCGCACGGCGAACCTGATCTGACGCCTCTACCGGACGCACCAAAGCCACGCATCACGGTGGGATCACACCCGCGAGAGGCGTGACAGTGGTCACACGGTTCGCGTGACCTGTCGGGCGATGGTCCCGGCGTCGGCCGCGCGGTCCTCTCCCCGGGGAGGCGCCGGCCGGTGCGAGACCCGAACCAGAAGGAGCCTCCCCATGACCGATGTCTTCGCCGATCGTCTTGCCTCCCATGGCCGCCTCGACCGGAGGCCGGCGCAGGTCCTCGCCGACGCCGCCGCCCGGCACGCGCACTGGCTGCTGCGCGGCGGGCTGGCCGCGGTGTTCCTCTACCATGGCATCGGCAAGTTCCCCACGCTCGGCGGCTTTGCCGCGATGATGGGCCTGCCGCTGCCGGTCGCCTTCCTGGTCGCCGCGGGCGAGGTCGGGATCGGCCTCCTGATCCTCGCCGCCGGCGCCCTGCCCGGCCGTTGGGGCGACCTCGGCACGCGGGTCGCCGGCGCCGGGGTGGTGCCGATCATGGTCGGCGCGATCGCGCTGGTGCACTGGCCGCGCTGGAGCTTCACCCCCGCGGAGGGCTTCCCCATGGGCGGGATGGAGTTCCAGGTGGTGCTGCTGCTGACCGGCCTCTGGTTCGCCCTTCGCGGCAACCGAGGCTGAGGCTGTCGACGGGACCAACGGTGCCCGCCCCCCAACATTGGTTGGGGGGCTCGTTGGCCGAAGGCGAAACCGGGGGGCAACGGCCGAGACCTCGGGTCCGCGCAATTGCCCCCCGTCCGCCGCTCGCGCGGCGGACACCTCCCCACCGATCCGCGGCGGGGAGGAGGTACCGTCACTCTCAAGGTGCCAGCCCCCCACACCGTGGGGCTGTTTCGCCGAAGGCGAAACCGGGGGGCAACGGCCGAGACCTCGAGGCGGTGCGATCGCCCCTCCGTCCACCGCTGGCGCTCCGGTGGCCGTGCTACTCCACGCCGATCCAGACCCGGCCGCCCTCGACCCGGACCGGGTAGGTCGCCAGCGCCTCGCAGGCCGGGGCGCCCTTGGCCGCCCCGGTGCGGAAGTCGAAGCGGCCGTTGTGCACCGGGCATTCGATCACGTCGTCCAGCACGACGCCCCGGGCCAGCGGCGCGCGCTGGTGGGTACACAGGCCGTCGACCGCCCAGAAGGCGCCCTCGGCATCGCGGATCACGGCATAGTGCCGGCCGGCATGCCTGACGCCGACCACGTCCTCCGGCTCGAGATCGTCGGCGGCGCAGGCGTCGATCCAGTCGGTGGTCACGGCCTTCCTCCCCTCATTCGGCAGCCGCGGCCGCATCGGGCAGCGGCCGGCGGACGACGAAGTCCGGCTCCCGCTGCTGGCGCCAGGCGACCGCCGCCATCTCCTTCCAGCAGGCCAGGACGCCCGGATAGGGCGGCGGCATCTGGTCCTTCAGCTCGGCGTGCAGCCGCGGCAGGGCGTGGAACGGCACCTGCGGGAACATGTGGTGCTCGACGTGGTAGTTCATGTTCCAGTAAAGAAAGCGCACCAGCCGGTTCGACAGGAAGGTCCGGGTGTTGAGGCGGTGGTCCAGCACCCCGTCGGCCAGCCCGGCATGCTGGGTCAGCCCGACGAAGTACATGCCGAGCCCTCGCCCGAACACGCGCGCGAGCACGGTATAGACCAGCGGCAGCCAGGTCTGGCCCAGGACGCACCAGAGCCCGATGCCGGCATAGACCGCGACGAAGCCGCGCGACGACCACACCATCCTGCGGTGCTCGCTCTCCGGCACGATGCGGCGGGTCCGCGCGTCGATCCGGCCGAAGGCGTGGCGCACGGCGATCACCGGGTGCGTGGTCAGGAAATCCCAGGACAGGAAGTTGACGACCAGCTGCCGCAGGCTGGTCGGCCGCGGCAACTCGATCTCCTCGTCGCCGTCCAGCGCGGTGAAGCTGTGGTGGAACGTGTGGGCCCAGCGGTCGTAGACCGGCTCCTTCATGATCGCGTAGGCCAGCACCGTGTGCAGCGCCTCGTTCAGGCGCCTGGAGCGGAACGGCGTGCCGTGGTGCATCTCATGCACCGGCGCTTCCAGGAAGGAATGGACGATGCCGTAGGCGAGGAACGCCGGCACCGCCCACCAGGTGCCGAGCGCGACCCACGCCAATACGCCGAGCGCCGCCAGCAGAGCCAGGTGCCCGGCGAGCCAGACCAGCGCCGTGCGGTCGTCGCGGCGGGTCAGCCCCTTGAACGCCTTGCGGTCGATCTCGCAGCGGTGCCACGCGGGCAGGTCGGCCGTGGCGGGTTCGGACATGGCGGCTCCTCCCCTTCTTCCCTCGCTCCGGAGAGCGTCGATGCAAGTCTGGACCGGCGGCGGGCGACGGCGCATCCTCCACCTTGATCAGATCTGATCAGGGTGAACGAGAAGGAGGACCGGTCGCCATGGCGAAGAGGCCGCGGCTCCCGGACATCGCCGCCGAGGCCGGGGTCGGCGTCGCCACCGTCTGGCGCGTGCTCAACGAGCGCCCGGGGGTCCGGCCGGAGACGGCGGCGCGGGTCACCGCCGCCGCCCGCCGGCTGGGCGCCCGCCAGATCCTGCCCGAGCCGGCGCGCCCGCCGCTTCGGCTCGAGGTCTTCCTGGTCCGCTCGCAGAGCCCGTTCTACAGGCGGTTGGCCGATGCCTTCCGCACGGCGGGGGCCGGCCTCGGGACGAGCGTCATCCTCCATGTCAGCTTCGTCGCGGAGAACGAGCCCCAGGCGCTGGCCGACGGCATCGCGCGGGCCGTGGACGACCGCCAGGGGATCGCGGTCTATGCGCCGGAAACGCCGTCGGTGCTGGCGGCGATCGATGCTGCGGCGGATCGCGGGCTGCCGGTCGTCACGCTGGTCACCGACCTCGCCACAGCCCGGCGGCATCCTCATGTCGGCATCGACCAGACCGCCGCCGGCCGCACCGCCGGCCATTTCCTCGGCCGGATGATGCGCCGGCGCGCGCCGGTCCTGATCCTGACCGGCCGCCAGGTCTACCGCGCCCATCGTGACCGCCTCGCCGGCTGCCTCGACGTGCTGGCGCGCGACCACCCGGACCTGGCGGTCCATCAGGTCGTGGAGAGCCAGGACGACCGACAGCTCACCCGCGACCGCGCCTGGCAGGCGCTGAGCGAGCGCCCGGACATCGGCGGGATCTACAACACCGCCTCGGCCAATGCGGAGGTCGCGGACCTGCTGCGCCGGACGGGCCGCGCGGGCGACACGGTCCTGATCGGGCATGAAGCGACGCCGGAGACCGCGGCACTGCTGAGGGACGGGACGATGGCCCTGGCGATCGACCAGAATCCCGAACTCCATGCCGTGAGGGCCCTGCGGATCCTGATGCGCGGGACGGCGGAGGACGGCCGGCCGGCGGAGGCCGGCACCATCCCGTTCTCCGTCATCTGCCGGGAGAACCTGCCGCCGGCGCCCTAGGGCAGGCCGCCGGCCGTCCTGCGCCCCTTGCCTCCCCGGCCGGTGCCGCTATGCTCGCGCCGCCGCCGGATCCGGCGGCCGCAGAGCGCCCCGCCGACGAAGGCCCCACGCCCATGATTCCGCGCTACAGCCGGCCGGCAATGGCCGCCATCTTCGAGCCCGAGAACAGGTTCCGCATCTGGCTGGAGATCGAGGCGCTGGCCTGCGAGGCGCAGGCGGAACTGGGCGTGATCCCGGCATCGGTGCCCGAGGCGGTGCGCGCCCGCGGCGATTTCGACGTGGCGCGGATCGACGAGATCGAGCGCGAGACCCGGCACGACGTGATCGCCTTCCTGACCAACCTCGCCGAGTATGTGGGCGAGGAGGCCCGGTTCGTGCACCAGGGCATGACCTCCTCCGACGTCCTCGACACCACGCTGGCGGTCCAGCTGACCCAGGCGACCGACCTGCTGCTGGAGGACATGGACCGGCTGCTGGCGGCGCTGAAGGCCCGCGCACTGGAGCACAAGGACACCGTCACGATCGGCCGCAGCCACGGGATCCATGCCGAGCCGACCACCTTCGGGCTGAAGCTGGCGGGCCACTACGCCGCGTTCGCCCGCAACCGGGAGCGGCTGGTCGCGGCACGCCGGGAGATCGCGACCTGCGCGATCTCCGGCGCGGTCGGCACCTTCGCCAACATCGACCCCTATGTGGAGCAGTATGTCGCGCAGCAGCTGGGCCTGGCCGTGGAGCCGGTCTCGACCCAGGTGATCCCGCGCGACCGGCATGCGGCCTGGTTTGCAGCGATGGGCGTGGTCGCGTCCTCGATCGAGAACCTGGCGGTCGAGGTCCGCCACCTCCAGCGCAGCGAGGTGCGCGAGGCGGAAGAGGCGTTCGGCAAGGGGCAGAAGGGCTCCTCCGCGATGCCGCACAAGAAGAACCCGATCCTGTCGGAGAACCTGACCGGGCTCGCCCGGATCGTGCGCGCCGCGGTCACGCCGGCGATGGAGAACGTGGCCCTGTGGCACGAGCGCGACATCAGCCACTCCTCGGTCGAGCGGGTCTTCGTGCCGGACGCGGCGATCGCGCTCGACTTCGCGCTCAACCGCCTGGCCGGGCTGGTCGAGGGGCTGGTGGTCCACCCGGAGCGGATGAAGGCCAACCTGGACGCGCTGGGCGGCCTGGTCTTCTCCCAGCGCGTCCTGCTCGCCCTGACCCAGGCCGGCGTCAGCCGCGAGGCCGCCTATGCCGCGGTCCAGCGCAACGCGATGCGGGTCTGGGACGAGGGGATCGGCTTTCTCGACGCGTGCCGCGGCGACCCGGAGATCACCGGCGCGCTCGGCGAGCCGGCGCTGGAGGCGCTGTTCGACCTCGGCTACCACACCAGGCATGTCGACACCGTGTTCCAGCGGGTGTTCGGCGAGATTTGACGCAACCGCCTCCCCCACCTGTACCCGCCCCCGACGCCGTGGGGGCTGTTTCGCCGCAGGCGAAACCGGGGGGCAGGGGCCGCGGCCTCGGGTCCGTGCAACTGCCCCTCCGTCCGCCGCTGGCGCGGCGGACACCTCCCCGCAAGCGGGGAGGAGGCGCCATGCCCCCACGGTACCCGCCCCCTATGCCGTGAGAGGCTGTTTCGCCGCCGGCAAAACCGGGGGCGACGGCCGAGGCGGCGGACCCGGCTACGCCCCGGTCTCCCTCATGATCTGGTCGTGGGCGACCTGCAGGAGTTCGTCCATCTTCTTGCGCAGGCGGTGGTCGGAAAGGTCGATGGCGTGCCCCTTCAGGTCCTCGAACACCTTGTCGTGCACGTCCTGGTCGCCCGGCTTCTGGAAGTCCGAGGCGATCACCTCCTTGGCGTAGGCGTCTGCATCGGCCGTCGACAACCCCATCAGCTCCGCCGCCCAGAGGCCGAGCAGCTTGTTGCGCCGGTTCTGGATCTTGAACAACAGTTCCTGGTCGTGCTGGTACTTCGCCTCGAAGGACCGCTTGCGATCGTCGAAGGATGTCATGCCGGCTTCGTCCTCTCGTCTTCGGCGGCGGCCGCCTGCCCGGTTTCGCGGCGCGGCCCGTGTCTGGCAGGGTCTGATACCGCGCACGGCCCGCCCACGCAATGAGGCAGGTCACTTCCCACCCCGAAGCGGAACCAACGCATGTGCACGCTCGTCATCCTGCGCCGTCCCGGCCATCCCTGGCCGGTGGTGATCGGTGCCAATCGAGACGAAATGGCCGAGCGCCCGTGGCGACCGCCCGGCCGCCACTGGGCCGACCGGCCGGAGGTGGTGGCCGGCCTGGATCTGGAAGCCGGCGGCAGCTGGCTGGGGGTCAACGACCACGGCGTCGCCGCGGCGGTCCTGAACCGGCGCGACAGCCTGGGTCCGGCGCCGGGCAAGCGCTCGCGCGGGGAGCTGGTGCTGGACGCCCTCGACCACGCCGATGCGGTGGCGGCGGCGGAGGCGCTGGCCGAACTCGACCCGCGGGCCTGGCGGCCGTTCAACCTGATCGTCGCCGACGACCGCGATGCCTACTGGATCCGCGGGACCGGCGAGGCGGGGCCGCCGGTCGTGGGCGTCCGGCCGGTACCCGAGGGCATTTCCATGATCGCCTCCGACGACCTCAACGACACCGGCCATCCCCGCCTCGCCCGATACCTGCCGCTGTTCCGCACCGCCGCGGCGCCGGAGCCGGATCGCGCCGACTACGCCTCCTGGGAAGCGCTGCTGTCCTCTGCCGACCCCGAACCGGAGGCGGGCGCGACCGCGGCGATGAGCTTCCGGCTCGACAGCGGCTACGGCACCTCGTCCGCCAGCCTGATCGCCCTGCCCTCGACCGCCGCCGCCGATCCGCCCCGACCGGTCTGGCGCTTCGCCTATGGCAGGCCGGACACGGCGCCGTTCCGGCCGCTCGACCTGGGACCGCCCGCCTTGCCGCCGTTGGAGGCGCCGGAGGAGCCGGAGCGTCCGTGATTGTGGCGGCGGGCTCGGATTGCTATATGGAGGAACCGGCCGCCGGCCGGACGGCGTCGCGCGCCGGGCCCGAGCGGGCTCCCGGCCCGTCGCCCTTTTCGACGCTGGGCCGTCCGCGGCCTCCGCCATCGCCTGATCCCGCCCGGGACCGGCCACGCTGGCGGGGTCGCGCGGCCCGCGGACGCGTGCATCGGGAAGAACCGATCCTATGTCAAAGAAACGGCGGATCTATGAGGGCAAGGCCAAGGTCCTGTTCGAGGGGCCGGAGCCGGGCACGTTGATCCAGTACTTCAAAGACGACGCCACCGCCTTCAACAACCAGAAGCGCGGCACGATCTCCGGCAAGGGCGTGCTGAACAACCGCATCTCGGAATACCTGATGATGCGGTTGGGAGAGATGGGCGTCCCGACGCATTTCATCAAGCGGATCAACATGCGCGAGCAGCTGATCCGCGAGGTGGAGATCATCCCGATCGAGGTCGTCGTCCGCAACGTCGCCGCCGGCTCGTTGAGCAAGCGATTCGGCATCCAGGAGGGCACGCAGCTCCCCCGCTCCGTCGTCGAGTACTACTACAAGGCCGACGAGCTGAACGACCCGATGGTCGCGGAGGAGCACATCACCGCTTTCGGCTGGGCGACCCCGGCCGATCTCGACGACATGATGTCGCTGGCGCTCCGGGTGAACGACTACCTGTGCGGCCTGTTCCTGGGCATCGGCCTCCGGCTGGTCGACTTCAAGGTGGAGTTCGGCCGCGTCTACAACGAGATGGGCGACATGCGCATCATCCTGGCCGACGAGATCAGCCCGGACAACTGCCGCCTGTGGGACGTGAAGACCGGCGAGAAACTCGACAAGGACCGGTTCCGCGAGGATCTCGGCAAGGTCGAGGACGCCTATCGCGAGGTCGCGCGCCGGCTTGGCATCCTGCCGGAGGGCGGGGTGGTCGACCTGCAGGAGGCGAAGGACGCCCTGAGCGACAACACCGGCGGCGACGGCGCCGGCATGGGCGCGGCAACGCGCCCGCGCGGCCGGCCGAACCGCGGCAAGCTGCACTGAAGACCGGGCGGCGCGCGACGGCCGCCCGCCCCTTCCCTTCCATTTTGTCCTTCACCGTTCCCCTTTCCCCACCCGAGACGAAGGCCCGGCAGACCCGTGAAAGCGACCGTGCGCATCACCCTCAAGCCCGGCGTGCTCGACCCCCAGGGCAAGGCGATCGGCCACGCGCTGACCGGCCTCGGCTTCGGCGGAGTCGGCGAGGTGCGCCAGGGCAAGCTGATCGAGCTCGATCTGGCGGAATCCGATCCGGCAAAGGCCCGCGCCGAGGTGGAGCAGATGTGCAAGACCCTGCTCGCCAATCCGGTGATCGAGACCTACGCCATCGACATCGGCTGACGCCGGGCGGGCCGCGATGACCCCGTCGGAGGTCGAGGGGCCGGGCCTCGAGGCGCTCCGTTCCGGCATCCTCGATCTCGAGGCCCTGGGCCGGCGGATCGCCGCCGACTCGCGCGCCCTGGCCGAGGCGGAGCCGCGCTTCGCACCGGCACTGGCGCATGCCGGCTGGTTCCCGGTCCGGCTGCGTGCGCCCGGCTTTCCGGCCTTGGTGCAGATCATCCTCGACCAGCAGGTCTCGACCCGGGCGGCCGAGGCGATGTGGCGGCGGCTGTGCTCCAGGATCGACCCCGCCGATCCCGCGGCCTTCCTGGCGCTCGACGACGCCACTCTGAAGGCCTGCGGCTTCAGCCGCCAGAAGGCGCGCTACGCCCGGCTGCTGGCCGAGGCGATCCTTGCCGGCACGTTCGACCCGACGCATGTCCACGCGGAACCCGACGACGAGGCGGCGATCGCGCGGCTGACGTCGCTGACCGGGATCGGGCGCTGGTCGGCCGAATGCTATCTGCTGTTCGTCGCCGGGCGCCGCGACGTGCTGCCGGCGGGCGACCTGGCGCTGCAGGTGGCCTGGCAGTGGCTCGGCGGCCTTCCGGCCAGACCCTCGACCGCCGAACTGGCGGAAATCGGCCGCGCCTGGTCCCCCTACCGCACCGCCGCCGCCTACCTGCTCTGGGGCACCTACCTGCAAGGGACGGTCAGGAAAACGAGTGCCTGAACCACAGAGACACAAAGGCACAGAGAAAAACTGGCAAGAAACTCTCCATTTCGCACGGGTAGAATAGCAATTCAATTTTTTTGTGCCGCCTTCAGCGGCACAATGATGGAAAAGTTCAGCCTATATCGTCAAAAAAATCTGATTCACTGTGACTCTGTGTCTCTGTGGTTCATCGACTCAAGGCCCGAAGTCGACCACCTCGTCCCCGTCGTCATGGCGGTCCATGGCGGCCGCCTCGGCGACCAGCCAGTCGCGAAAGGCGCGCACCGCCGGGCGCTCCAGCGCACCCGGCTTCACCACTACGTGGAAACCGTAGGCGTTGCGGACGACCAGACGGAACGGCTTGACCAGCCGGCCGACGGAAAGGTCGAGCGCCGCCAGCACGCGCTGGCCCAGCGCCACCCCCTGCCCGGCCACCGCGGCATCCAGGAGATGCGCCGAATCGCTGAACCGGGGTCCGCGGGTCCACTCGACCTCCTGCACCCCCGCGAGCCTGAGCCAGTAGCGCCAGTGGACCAGACTGTCGTCATGCAGCAGGGTGTGGTGCTGCAGGTCCTGCGGCTCGGTCAGCGGGTGCGGCCCCGCCATCAGCGCCGGGCCGCACACCGGGAAGACCTCCTCGTCGAACAGCTTCTCGGCCTCCAGCCCGGGCCAGCCGCCGGGGCCGAGGCGGACCGCGAGGTCGACCCCCTCCTGGTCGAAATCGACCAGCCGATTCGAGGTGGCGACCCGTACCTCGACCTCCGGGTTGGCGGCCATGAAGCGGGCGAGCCGTGGCACCAGCCATTTGCCGGCAAAGGGCGGTGTCGTGCTGATCGACAGCAGGCCGTGCCGCGCGCCGGGCCGGATGCGCGCAGTGGCATCCGCGATCTGGTCGAGCGCGCGGGTCAGCGGGTTGACGTAGACGTGGCCCGCCTGGGTCAGCTCCAGCCGGCCTTCCAGTCGGCGGAACAGCTTGACCTGCAGCCAGTCCTCGAGCCGGCGGACCTGCTGGCTGACAGCCGCCTGCGTGACCGCCAGCTCTTCGGCGGCACGGGTGAAGCTGAGGTGGCGCGCCGACGCCTCGAAGGCACGGATCGCATTGAGCGGGGGAAGCTGGCGGCGCATCGGCCCCTCGATAGTTTTTGTTTGCCGCACCGCAACAATAACTCGTTTGGTTCCAGGGCTTAAGCCCCCGATATTCAGCCGTGTCAGAGAGACGAAATCCCCAGCCCATGGAGCCTCCCATGTTCTACATCCAGGGCCTCAGCCAGAGCCTCGTCGCCCGCAACCTGCGTGACCTGGACGGCCGCCCGATCGAGTCCCCCATGACCCGCAGCGTCGGCGAGTCGCTGGAGCGCCGGCTGACCGACGCCGCCGCCCGCCGCTGCCTCGCCGACCATTCCGACCGGCTGCTGGCGGACATGGGTCTGGACCGCGACCAGGTCTCCCCGTGACCCACCCCCGGCCGGCGTGCGATTTTCCCCCTCCGGTTGCCGGCCTCGCGCTTGCAAAGCGGGGCCGGAGCCGGTAAACCGCGCGCATGAAGGCCGCCGTCATCGTCTTCCCCGGATCCAACTGCGATCGCGATGTCGCGGTCGCGCTGGAGGCCGCGACCGGTGCCCCGCCGCTGATGGTCTGGCACCGCGACACCGAGCTGCCGGCCGTGGACCTGATCGTCCTTCCCGGCGGCTTTTCCTATGGCGACTACCTGCGCTGCGGCGCCATGGCCGCGCACTCGCCGGTGATGCGCGAGGTCAAGGACCGCGCCGCCGCCGGCGTGCCGGTGCTGGGCATCTGCAACGGCTTCCAGATGATGATCGAGGCGGGGATGCTGCCGGGCGCGCTGCTGCGCAACGGCGGGTTGCGATTCGTCGCCCGCACGGTTCCGGTCACCGTCGAACACGTCGACAGCCCGTTCACCGCCGCCTTCGCGGAGGGCGAAGAGATCCGCGTGCCGGTCGCCCATCACGACGGCAACTACTTCGTCGACGACGCGACGCTGGAGCGGCTGGAGGGCGAAGGGCGGATCGCGCTGCGCTATGGCGAGGAGGTCAACGGCTCGACCGCGCGGATCGCCGGGATCTTCGGCGACACGCGGCGCGTCCTCGGGCTGATGCCGCATCCGGAGCGGGCGGCCGATCCGGCGCAGGGCGGCAACATCGATGGCCGTCGCTTTTTCGACAGCATCGCCGGGGCGCTCGCCTGACCCCATCATCCCGTTCTTCAGCGGACCTGCCATGACCGACCGCCCGGCCGAACCCGCGGTGACCGAAGCCCTCGCCGCCGAGCACGGCATGACGCCGGAGGAGTGGCAGACCGCCTGCCGCATCCTCGGCCGCACGCCCAGCCTGACCGAACTCGGCATCTTCTCGGTCATGTGGTCGGAGCACTGCTCCTACAAGTCCTCCAAGAAGTGGCTGAAGACCCTGCCGACCCGGGCCCCCTGGGTGATCTGCGGCCCGGGCGAGAACGCCGGCGTGGTCGATATCGGCGAGGGGCTGGCCTGCGTCTTCAAGATGGAGAGCCACAACCACCCGAGCTTCATCGAGCCCTACCAGGGCGCCGCCACCGGTGTCGGCGGCATCCTGCGCGACGTGTTCACCATGGGCGCGCGCCCGGTGGCGAACCTGAACGCCCTGCGTTTCGGCCGGCCGGACCACCCCAAGACCCGTCACCTGGTCTCCGGCGTGGTCGCCGGCATCGGCGGCTATGGCAATTGCGTCGGCGTGCCGACGGTGGCGGGCCAGACCGGCTTCGATACCGGCTATGACGGCAACATCCTGGTCAATGCGATGACCGTCGGCATTGCGCGGGCCGACCGGATCTTCTATTCCGCGGCTGGCGGCGTCGGCAATCCGGTGGTCTATGTCGGCTCCAAGACCGGGCGCGACGGCATCCACGGCGCGACGATGGCCTCGGCCGAGTTCACCGCCGAATCGGAGGAAAAACGCCCGACCGTCCAGGTCGGCGACCCGTTCACGGAGAAGCTGCTGCTGGAAGCCTGCCTGGAGCTGATGGAGACCGACGCCATCGTCGCGATCCAGGACATGGGCGCCGCCGGCCTGACCAGTTCCTCGGTCGAGATGGCGGGCAAGGGCGGCTGCGGCATCGAACTCGACCTGGACCGGGTGCCCCAGCGCGAGACGGGGATGACACCCTACGAGATCATGCTCTCCGAAAGCCAGGAGCGCATGCTGATGGTGCTCAAGCCCGGGCGGGAGGACGAAGCCCGGCACATCTTCGAGAAGTGGGAACTGGATTTTGCCGTCGTCGGCCGGGTCACCGACACCGGCCGGCTGGTGGTCAGGATGCACGGCGAGACCTGGGCCGACATGCCGGTCGGGCCGGTGGCCGACGAAGCGCCGGAATACGACCGCCCCTGGACCCCGACGGAGCGGCCGGCCCCCCTCCCCGACAACGCCTTCCCCCTGCCCCAGCCGGCAGAGGCGGTGCTGGAGCGGCTGATCGCCGGCCCCGAACTGGCCTCCCGCCGCTGGATCTGGGAGCAGTATGATTCGACCGTGATGGCCGACACGGTGGCCGGCCCGGGCGGCGACGCGGCGATCGTGCGAATCCACGGCACCGGCCGGGCGCTCGCCGTGACCACCGACTGCACGCCGCGCTACTGCGAGGCCGATCCGGAAACCGGCGGCGCCCAGGCGGTGGCCGAGGCGTGGCGCAACCTCACCGCCGTCGGCGCGCGGCCGCTGGCGATCACCGACAACATGAACTTCGGCAACCCGGAAAAGCCCGGCGTGATGGGGCAGTTCGTGGGCTGCACCAAGGGCATGGCGGCGGCCTGCGCGGCGCTCGACTTCCCGGTCGTGTCGGGCAACGTGTCGCTCTACAACGAGACCGAGGGCCGGGCGATTCCCCCGACGCCCCAGATCGGGGCGGTCGGCGTGCTGGACGACCTGACCCGCCGGGCCGGGATCGCACTGGCGGTCGAAGGGCTGGCCCTGGTGTTGATCGGCGAGACCCACGGTCACCTGGGCCAATCGCTCTATCTGCGCGAAGTGCACGGCCGGCGCGACGGCCCGCCGCCGCCGGTCGACCTGGCGGCGGAGCGGCGCAACGGCGACTTTGTGCGCGGCCTGATCCGGGACGGCATGGTGGCGGTCTGCCACGATCTGTCGGACGGCGGGCTGGCGGTCGCGGTTGCGGAGATGGCGCTTGCCGGCGGCATCGGCGCCACCGTGGAGGCGCCGGACGGCGAACCCGACATGGCGGCATGGTTGTTCGGCGAGGATCAGGCGCGCTACCTTGTCGCCGTCGACGATTCCGGGCCCGTGCTGGCGCGGGCGCGGGACGCCGGTGTGGCCGCCAGCGTGGTCGGCCGCAGCGGCGGCGACGCGTTGCACCTTCCGGCCGGCGGCGCCATATCGTTGGCTCGGCTCCGGCGGGCGCACGAGGACTGGCTGCCGGAACTGATGTCGGTGGAAACGCTGATGACGTGACGCCGGGACCGGCGGTGCGTCGCACGGCGAAACGGGACACCCCGCGAGACAGGACAACCCCGCGAAGCAGGAAGGCCATCCCGCCCATGCCCATGGACCCGAACGAGATCGTCCGGCTGATCAAGGACGGCATCCCCGACGCCGACGTCCAGATCGAGGATCTGCGCGGCGACGGCGATCATTATGCGGCCTACGTCACCAGCCCGGCCTTCAAGGGCAAGAGCCGGGTCCAGCAGCACCAGATGGTCTACCAGGCGCTGCAGGGACGGATGGGGGGTGAACTGCATGCCCTGGCCCTGCAGACCGCCGTTCCCGGGGAGGCTTGAACCGCTCCCCGCCCGACCGGGGCTCCGGACAGCTCCGGACCGCCTCCAGACCGCCACGCAGGAGGGCCGCCGTACCACCGGGGCCCTCGGTACCCGCGAAGGAACGAGATCATGACGAACGCATCGATGGACAGCCCCGTCTTCGATCGGATTCGCAGCGACGTTTCGGAGAATGACGTCGTGCTCTACATGAAGGGCACGCCGGTCTTCCCGCAGTGCGGCTTCTCCGCCGCGGTGGTCCAGGTGCTGACCCACCTGGGCGTGCCGTTCAAGGGGATCGACGTGCTGACCGACCCCGGCCTGCGTCAGGGCATCAAGGAGTACTCCAGCTGGCCGACGATCCCGCAGCTCTACGTGAAGGGAGAGTTCGTCGGCGGCTGCGACATCATCCGCGAGATGTACTCGACCGGCGAGTTGATGGAGATGCTGTCGAGCCGCGGCATCGACGTCCAGCCGCAGGGCTGACCGCCCCCCGTCGGATCGGATTGCGGCATCCTGGCGCGGGCCGGGACCTCGGCGGCAGGCCCGCGTCCCGCGCCGACTGAGCGCCGGTGGTGGCCGGACGCGCAGCCCAGCGCGCTTGTGTCGTCGGCGCAGAGCACGCGCCCGCGCCTGGCGGCGACGCACCGCCACCCGCCCGGCGGCACGCGCTTGTCACGGTTTGGTCCCGCGTCGCGCATGACGGCGCGGCATATGGGGCGGTTGCGTCCCGCCGGCTTGTCAGCCCGGCGCATCCCGGCGTAGGCTGCCGCCCCTTTCCGAAACATCAGATCAATTCATGGATTCGCCGCCGTCCGCCGCCATTCTCGCCGCCCGCGATGCGGAGGCCGCCCGGCGCGAAGGCCTGGTCGGCGTCGCCGCCGCCGGCGGGGCGTTCTTCATCTGGGGCATCGCCCCGCTCTATTTCGGCTTGGTGGACCAGGTCCCGGCGATCGAGGTGCTGGCGCATCGCATCTTCTGGACCACCGTCCTGCTCGGCCTGGGCGTCGCCCTGCTCGGACGGGGGCACGAGATCCTGGCGGTGCTCCGCGCCGGCGGCGGCACCCGGCGGGCCTATCTGCTGTCGACCACGCTGGTGTCGCTCAACTGGTTCGTCTTCATCTATGCGATCCAGACCGATCGCCTGCTGCATGCCAGCCTCGGCTACTACATCACGCCGCTGGTCAACGTCGCGATGGGCGTCGCCTTCCTGTCCGAACGGCTGAGCTGGAAACAGGCGCTTTCGGTCGGCCTGGCGACTCTCGGCGTGGCGAACCTTGTGGTGTTCTACGGCACCCTGCCGTGGATCGCCCTGGCCCTGGCGGCCAGCTTCGGCACCTATGCCCTGGTGCGCAAGAAGGCGCGGATCGACCCGCTGGTCGGCCTCCTGGTCGAAACGCTGGCGGTGACGCCGCTGGCCTTCGGCTTCCTGGCATGGCTGGCGGTCACCGGCATGGGCCATTTCGGCCCGGAGAGCGTCGGCGACGGCTGGGGGATGAGCGCGCTTCTGGTCCTGGCCGGCCCGGTCACCGGGATTCCGCTGGTGCTCTACATGATGGGCGCGGCGCGGCTCCGGCTCGGCACCATGGGGCTGATGCAGTACTCCGCGCCCACGCTCCAGTTCCTGATCGCCGTCCTGGTGTTCGGCGAGGCGTTCTCGTCCGCCCACGCCCTCACCTTTGCGCTGATCTGGGCAGGGCTGGTGCTCTACAGCTGGGACACGGTGCTGGGATTGCGGCGGGCGTAGCAGGACCTGGCGATCACGCCATGCCGGCTCGGGGCGGCGCGTGCCCTCTTGGCCGGGAACGAAGACGGCCGGTCCCCGAAGGGACCGGCCGTTCGCTCGCCGATATCGCGGTGCGGATCAGCGCGAGTAGAACTCGACCACCAGGTTCGGCTCCATCTGCACCGGGTAGGGCACGTCCAGCAGCTGCGGCTGGCGCACGAAGGTGCCCTTGGTGCCCTCGACGCTGAGGTAGTCGGGAACGTCGCGCTCCGGCGACTGCAGGCCCTCGAGGACCAGCGGCAGGTCGCGCGACTTCTCCTTGACCTCGATCACGTCGCCGTCCTGGACCAGGTACGAAGGGATGTCTACCTTCTTGCCGTTGACCCGGATATGGCCGTGGCTGACGAACTGGCGCGCGGCGAACACGGTCGGCACGAACTTCATCCGGTACACGACGGCATCCAGCCGGCGCTCCAGGATCCCGATCAGGTTCTCGCCGGTGTCGCCCTTGCGGCGCACGGCCTCGTCGTAATACTTGCGGAACTGCTTCTCGCCGATGCTGCCGTAATAGCCCTTGAGCTTCTGCTTGGCCATCAGCTGGATGCCGTAGTCGGTCGGCTTGCGGCGGCGCTGGCCGTGTTCGCCCGGACCGTATTCGCGGCGGTTGATCGGGCTCTTGCTGCGGCCCCAGAGGTTGAGGCCGAGGCGGCGGTCGATCTTGTGCTTCGCACCCACGCGCTTGGACATGGGATCGCTCCTTCAACGGATCTTCGGCGTCGCCATTGCGCGGCGCCATGGTTGTCCCGATAGGCCCCGGCCCCTCCCTCAAGGGAGGCCCCGGGACGGGGCGCCGGCCGTTTCGCCGGTCCCACGTTCTCAGGAATGGAAGGCGGGTATGTAACGCCGGCCGGCGGCCGTGTCAAACGGGGAAGCGGCGAGCCCCTCAGCCGCCGGCCGTCCGCTCGAAGCGCAGGGTGTCGCCGGCGCGCGACGGGACCTGCCGGAAGCCGACGCGGTGCAGGACACCGATCGAGCGGGTCAGGCTGGGCAGGGTCTCGGCCGCCACGGTGCGCACGCCGTCGCGCCGGGCCGCCCAGGCGACCAGGGCACTGACCGCCTCGGTCGCATAGCCGCGGTGCTGGAACGGCTCCAGCAGCGAATAGTCGATCTCCACCGTCCCCTCGGCGTCCGGCCGGCCCTTGAAGCCGCCGCAGCCGATCAGCGCCCGTGGCCCGTCCGGCCCCTCGCGGCGCAGGAAGTACCAGCCCCACCAACCGGCGGCGGCCGGGTCCTCGTCCAGCCGGTCGCGGGTCCAGGCGATCGTGCTCTCGTCGTTGAGCGGCGGCGGCCAGTTCTCCGGCGGCGCCACGTCGAGTGCGGCGAACAAGCCGGGACGGTCGGCGAACTCCAGATGCGCCAGCGCCGCGGTCGCCGGCACCAGTTCCAGGTGCCGGGTGGTCAGCGGGGCCGGCGGGCGCGGCGAGATCTCGCTCATGCCTCCCCCTCCTCTTGCGCCGCGGCCGGCGTGCGCGGGCGCCGCCGTTCCGCGCCGCCCAGCCGGCGCCCGCTGAGCGCGGTGACGATGCCGTGCAGCACGCCGACCTCCTGGTCGGTCGGCTGGGCGCGGCCGATCAGGTTGCGGATGGTGCGGATCATGCCGGCCTTCTTCTCCGGCACGATGAAGAAGCCGGCGGCGTCGAGCTCCTGCTCCAGGTGGCGGAACAGGGCGTAGAGCCGCTCCTTCGGTGCCGGCGGCGCCTGCTCCGCCCCCGGGGCCGGCGGCTGGTCGCCCGCCTGCCACCATTCGCTGGCGACCAGCAGCACGGCCTGGGCGAGGTTGAGCGAGCTGAACGCCGGGTTGAGCGGCGCCGTGATGATCGTGTCGGCGCGGGCCACGTCGTCGTTGTCGAGCCCCGCCCGCTCCCCGCCGAACAGGATGCCGACCTTGACCCCGCCGGCGATCTGGCCGCGGATCTCCGCCGCCGCCTCGCGCGGGGTCAGGACCGGCTTGATCATGTAGCGGGGCCGGGCGGTGGTGGCGTAGACCCGGCCACAGTCGGCCACCGCCGCCTCGGTCGCGTCGTGGACGGTGGCGCCGTCGATCACCCCGTCCGCGCCGGAGGCGTTGGCGCGGGCCGTCTCGCTTGGCCAGCCGTCGCGGGGATCGACCAGGCGCAGCTCGGTCAGCCCGAAATTCAGCATCGCCCGCGCCGCGGCGCCGATGTTCTCCCCCAGCTGCGGCTTGACCAGCACGATCGCCGGCCCGGCGCCGACGGCGGCGGTCTTGCTTCGGTCGGTTCCGGCCATCGGCCGCATCCCTTCAGGCCATCCCTTGCGATGGAAGGGAAGTGCCGAACCGCGCGTCGCCGGTCAAGGGCCCCGGCGTCCGCTGTGCCCGAATCCGCCAACCGAGTCGTCCTGGCGCAAGCCAGGACCTCGAAGGGCAGCGCACCGGCCGCACCGCCGGCGCTCCGTTCGTCGAGGTCCTGGATCGGCGCTGCGCGCCGTCCAGGATGACCCAGGAGGGGCGCCGGCGAAGCGAGGCTGCCCAACCAGGAAGGGCAAGCGGGCTAGGCGAGGCCGCCAGACCGGTGAGGGGGCGGCGCTAGTCCCCGCCCCGCGCCGCCGCCAGCGCTGCCCGCTGCACGTCGCTCAGCCGCGCCGCGGCCTCCGCCGGCAGCACCGTCGTCGGGTCGATGGCGGCCGGGCCGGGGTCGCCGGGCGGGTCGGTGGGTTCGGGGAAGAACGTGGTGCCGAACAGGCTGGCGCCGGTCAGGTCCGCCCCGCGCAGGTCGGCGCCGCGCAGGTCCGCGCCCTCCAGGTCGGAGCCGCGGAACGAGGCGCCGGAGAGGTCGGCATCGGTCAGGCGGGCGTTCGACAGGTTGGCGCCGTCGAACCGGGCGCCGTCCAGCCGCGCCCGGCGGAAATCGGCGTTGCGCAGGGTCGCCCCGGTGGCGTCCAGCCCGGCCAGATCCATGCCGGCGCAGTCGACGCCCAGCAGGTCGAGCCCGGCCAGGCTGCGCGCCGCCAGCGCCTTCCTCACCCGCCGGCTGTCCAGGTTGCGGACGACGTAGCGCTGCTCCGCCCAGGGGTCGGCGACGTTGTGGTAGCCGCTCTCGGCCTCCCAGAAGCCGAGGCGGTCCTCCGCCAGCAGCTCGACCGCCTCCAGCCACTTGACCGACTTGTAGAAATACCGCCCCGGCACGACCATGCGCACTGGCCCGCCATGCTCCCCGGCCAGCGGCGCGCCGGCATGCTCGAAGGCGATCAGCGGGTCGAGCGCGCGCACCGCCTCGAGCGGCAGCGAGGTCGAATGCCCCCGCGCGCTGCGGGCGCGGAAGGAGACGAACCGCGCCTCCGGCAGCGGCCGCGCCCGGTCGAGCAGCCGGGCCAGCGGCACGCCGGCGAAGCGCTGGTCCAGCTTCGACCAGCGGGTGACGCAATGGATGTCGACGGTGCGCTCCTCCAGCCCCAGCCCGCGCAGCGCGTCGAGCGACAGCACCAGCGGCTCGGCCACCAGCCCCTCGACCGCGACGGTCCAGGGCGCGTCGTCCGGGCGCGGCGCGCTCTCCCCGACCACCGGCCAGCGCCGTTCCGGCAGCACGGCCTGGTTCGGCGGCACGCGGTCGCGGTCCCCACCGGTCTCACGCATCGGCGGCTCAGGCCTTGCCGACGCCGTTGCGGTAGAGCTTGTAGCTGAAGCTGTCGCCCAGCGCGTCGAACGAGGCGTCGATGATATTGGTGGAGACGCCGACCGTCGACCAGCGCTCCCCCTTGCCGTTGGCGCTTTCGATCAGCACCCGCGGCATGGCGCCGGAGGCCTCGGTGGCCTTGAGGATGCGCACCCGGAAGTCGACCAGCTTCATGCCGGTCAGGATCGGATAGGCCGGCTCCAGCGCCTTCCGGAGCGCCCGGTCGATGGCGTTGACCGGGCCGTTGCCGTCGGCCACCTCGTGGCGGAGGTCGTTGCCGACGCGGACCTTGACCGTCGCCTCTGACTCGGTGACCAGCTGGCCGCGGGCGTTGTAGCGGCGCTCGTCGACCACGCTGAACCGCTCCAGCCGGAAATACTCCGGCACCTGGCCCAGCATGCGGCGCGCCAGCATCTCGAAGCTCGCCTCCGCGCCGTCATAGGCGTAGCCGTCGAACTCCCGCTGCTTGACCAGCCGGACCAGCTTGTCGACGTTGGGGTGCTTCGGGTCGACCTCGATCCCCAGCTCGGCGAAGCGGGCCAGGATGTTGGCCCGGCCGGCCTGGTCCGAGACGACGACGCGCCGGCGGTTGCCGACCACCTCCGGCCGCACGTGCTCGTAACTGGTGGGGTCCTTGGCCACCGCCGAGGCGTGCAGCCCACCCTTATGGGTGAACGCGCCGGTGCCGACATAGGGCGCGTTGCGGCTGGGCGCCCGGTTCAGCATGTCGTCGAACCAGCGCGACAGGTGGGTCAGCGAGGCCAGGCCCTGCTCGCTCACCCCGGTCTCGTAGCCCAGCTTTATCATCAGGGTCGGGATCAGGCTGACCAGGTTGGCGTTGCCGCAGCGCTCCCCCAGCCCGCCCAGGGTGCCCTGAACCTGCCGGACCCCGGCGCGCACGGCGGCGAGCGAGTTGGCGACCGCGTTGCCCGTGTCGTCATGGGCGTGGATGCCCAGGCGGTCCCCCGGGATGCGCCGCGCCACCTCGGCAACGATCGCCTCCACCTCGTGCGGCAGGGTGCCGCCGTTGGTGTCGCACAGCACCACCCAGCGCGCGCCAGCCTCATGCGCCGCCGTGACGCAGGCGAGCGCATAATCCGGGTTGGCCTTGTACCCGTCGAAGAAGTGCTCGGCGTCGAACAGCGCCTCGCCCTTCTGGCGCGCGGCCTCGGCGACGCTGTCGCGGATCGCCTCCAGGTTCGCCTCGCGCGGGACGCCCAGCGCCACGTCGACGTGGAAGTCCCAGGTCTTGCCGACCAGGCACAGCGCCCGGGCCGTCGAATTGAACAGCGCCGACAGCCCCGGGTCGTTGGCCGCCGAGCGCCCCGGCCGCTTGGTCATGCCGAAGGCGGTGAAGGTCGCGCTCTTCAGGCCCGGGTCCTCGGCGAAGAAGCGGTCGTCGGTCGGGTTCGCCCCGGGCCAGCCGCCCTCGACGTAGTCGATGCCCAGGCGGTCGAGCTCCTGCGCGATCGCCTGCTTGTCGGCGACCGAGAAATCCACGCCCTGGGTCTGCGCGCCGTCGCGCAAGGTGGTGTCGAAGAGGTACAGGCGGTCGGTCAAGGTGAACGATCTTTTCAACGGGCAGCTTGAAGACGGCTTCGTCTTACAGGAGGGGCGCCTGCACCTGCAACCATCGGACGCGCCCGCGCCGCGACAGCGGTGCAGGCCGCATCAAGACCGCCGGGTCGTGCCCGCGACGCCGGCCCCTCCCGGGCAAGGCCGCTTGCGCCGCAACGCGCTTCGTCCGTCAAGGTCCCCGCCTTCGCGGGGATGACTATTCTGTTGAAATGGAACGAAAATTCACCGGTCATGCCCGCGAAGGCGGAGAGGGCGGTGTCGACTCGGCCGCCCTACCCCTCCCGCCGCCAGGTGGTGCCGGCGGGGCTGTCCTCCAGGACGACGCCCTGGGCGGCCAGATCGTCGCGGATGCGGTCGGCCTCGGCGAAGTCGCGGTTCTTGCGGGCGGCGGCCCGGGCGGCGATCTGCGCCTCGATGGCGGCCTCGTCGAGACCGGCCACCGCCTGAACTCCGGCCCCCTTCAGCCAATCCTCCGGGTCTTCCTCCCCCAACAGCCCCAGCAGCCGCCCGCCGGCCCACAGCGCCGCCGCGCAGGCCCGCTTCTCCGCCGGCTCGGCCGCCTTGTTCAGCCGGCCCGCCAGCTCGTGCAGGTGGCTGACGGCGAGCGGCGTGTTCAGGTCGTCGTCCAGCGCCGCCTCCACGTCGAGCGGGGGCGTTTCGGCGGGCTCCACCGCACCGGCGCCGCGCAGCGCGGTATAGAGCCGGTCGAGCGCCGCCTTCGCCCGCCGCACCGCGTCCTTGGTGAAGTCGAGCGGCTGGCGGTAATGCGCCGACAGCAGGGTCAGGCGCAGTGCCTCGCCCGGGAACTCCCGCTTCAGGTCGTGCACGGTGTAGAAGTTGCCGAGCGACTTCGACATCTTCTCGCCCTCGGCCATCAGGTAGCCGTTGTGCACCCAGTAGTTCGCCATGTGCGGCCGGCCGAAGGCGCAGGTGGACTGCGCTCGCTCGTTCTCGTGGTGCGGGAAGATCAGGTCCTGGCCGCCGCCGTGGATGTCGAACACCGGGCCCAGGTGCCGCTCCGACATGGCCGAGCATTCCAGGTGCCAACCCGGACGGCCGCGACCCCAGGGGCTGTCCCAGCCGGGCTCGTCGTCCTTTGCCGGCTTCCACAGCACGAAATCCGCCGGATCGCGCTTGTAGGGCGCAACCTCCACCCGCGCGCCGGCGATCATGTCGTCGCGCGAGCGGTGCGACAGCTCTCCGTAGTTCGGATCGGCCGGCACGTGGAACAGCACGTGGCCCTGCGCCTCGTAGGCATGGCCGGTGACCAGCAGCCGCTCGACCAGGGCGACCATCTGGGCGATGTGCGCCGTCGCCCGAGGCTCCACGTCGGGGCGCAGGCAGCCGAGCGCGTCCATGTCCGCGTGGTAGGCGTCGGTGAAGCGCGCGGTGATCGCCTCGATCGGCTCGCCCGTCTTCCGGTGGGCGGCGATGATCTTGTCGTCCACGTCGGTGATGTTGCGCACATAGGTGACGTGGTCCGCGCCGTAGGTGTGGCGCAGCAGGCGATAGAGCACGTCGAACACCACCGCCGCCCGGCCGTTGCCGATATGGGCGAAGTCGTAGACCGTCGGCCCGCAGACGTAGAACCGGACATTGCCCGGATCGATCGGCTCGAACGTCTCCTTGCGGCCGGTCAGGGTGTTCGTCAGCTTGATCGGCATGGCCTCGTCTCCGGGGCGGGCGGAGCCGAGGCGTTTACCAGATAACGGGGGACCGGTCCACGGGGGGGAGCCAGACGACCGTTCAGCCGGCCGCGCGGCGGTCGGCTTCGGCGTCCAGGTGCCGGTCGAGGCTCTGCACGATGCGCCGGCGCAGGGCCGCGATCTCCTCCGCATGCTCGTCCATCACCGCGATCAGGACGCGCTCGGCCCGGTCGGGGTCGAGCCTCGCCAGGGCGCGCCGGTGGGCGAGGTCGAGGCTGTCGAGCATGGCGGGGCCTTCCGCATCGGGTCGCGATCAGGGGTCGACGAGGGTGATAGCGCAGGTGCGCGGCCGGCGGCGCGGAGCGGAGGGCGTATTCGCCGGCGCATTCGGAAAGCGGTGACGGCCGCCTTTTGGGAGGGACCGCGCCACGCCGATCCGAAGGGATCTCGACTGCACCGGTCGGGTCGGCGGCGGAAAAACCGCCCCTGCGACGGTGAAGGCTCTGGCAGCGCGCGCAATCCTATGACACGGTTGCGCCATCGAGCCGTTCTGTTCCGACCCTGGCCGGACGGCGTGCCTGCGCGACTTCGGAGATCCCCGACCGATGAAAGGCGACCCTCAGGTCATCAAGTACCTCAACGCCGTCCTCAAGAACGAGCTGACCGCGATCAACCAGTATTTCCTGCACTCCCGGATCCTCAACGACTGGGGCGTCATCAAGCTGGGCGCCAAGGAGTACGAGGAATCGATCGAGGAGATGCAGCACGCCGACAAGCTGATCCAGCGCATCCTGTTCCTCGAGGGACTGCCGAACCTTCAGGACCTGGGCAAGCTCTATATCGGCGAATCGGTCAAGGAGATCCTGGATTGCGACCTGCGCGCCGAGTACGAGGCATGCCCCGTGCTGCGCGAGGCGATCCAGTACTGCGAGAAGGCGGCCGACTTTCCGACCCGGGATCTGTTCCGCGGAATCCTCCACGACGAGGAGGAGCATATCGATTTCCTGGAAACCCAGCTGGGCCTGATCGAGAAGGTCGGTATCGAGAACTACATCCAGATGAATTCGGGACACGCCGGGGACTGACGGCGGCCGTACGCCTACCCCCGCCGCTCGCCCGTGTCGGTCTCGAAGAAGGCGTAGTCCTCCTCCACCGGCGGCTCGCCGTCCTCCGGTGTCTCCCCGTCCTCGCGCGGATCGTAGAGGAAGGGCCGGTCCTCCGCCTCCTCCTCCGCCGCCTCGACGACCGCCGCCGCGGGCGGGGGCGACGGACGGGGTGGCCGGGCGGCGGCGGGCCGGCGCGGCGCGTCGGCCAGCAGGGTCTCGTAGTCGACGAAGCGGTCGCACTGGGAGCGGTAGAGATCGGCCGCCTTGGCGGCCCATCCGATGCCGATCACCGCGACCCCGCGCCGCCTGAGGGTGCGGGCGAGCGGTCCGAAGTCGCTGTCGGCGGTGACCAGCACCACCCCTTCCAGCGCCCCGCCGGCATCCAGGACCGCCTCCAGCGCGTCGACCGCCAGCTGCATGTCGACCGCGTTCTTCGTGGCGTTGACATAGGTGCACTGCACCTGCTCGAACCCGTGGCGCAGGAACGGGGTGCGGAAGTCGCGCATGCGCGACCAGTCGGCATAGACCCGGCGCAGCACCGGGCGGGTCGAGCGCTCCAGATACGCCATCATCCGGCCGAGGTCGAAGGTCACCGAGGCCGTGTCCGGCGACCAGGCCATGTTCTCCAGGTCGACGAACACCGCCACCGCCGGCCGCGACCGGTCGAGCGCCGGCGCCAGGTCGGGCCCTCGCCCGGCGGGCGCCTGGCCCCGGCCCGTCTCCCGCGGCCCGGCCTGCCGCGCACCCGCCGCCTCGGCGTGTCCGGCCTCGCCCAGGGGCGAAGCGGAGGCATCGCGGTCCCCTGCCGGAGTCGTTTCGGGATCGTCGGCGTCGGCCATTTCGGCCTCCAGGTTCGGCCGCCAAGATGCGGCGGCGGTCGGACGCAGTCTAGCGCGGCGAGCCCTACGCCGTCTGCCCCGAGAGGCGGGCGGCGGCGCGGGCGCGGCCGATCAGGGGCAGCAGGTCCTTGAGCTCCGGCCCCTGCGGCTGCCCGGTCAGCGCCAGGCGCAGCGGCAGGAACAGGGCCTTGCCCTTGCGGCCGGTCTCGGCCTTCAGCGTCTCCGTCCAGGCGCCCCAGGTCTCCGGCCCCCAGGGTTCCGGCGGCAGCCGGGCAGCGGCGGTGGAGAGGAATTCCGGCTCCTCGACCACCGGGTCGACCGGGTCCCGGGCGATCGCCCACCAGCCGGTCGCGTCGTCGAGCTTGGAGAGGTTCGGACGCACCGCCTCCCAGAACGCGGCGTCGGCCTCGGTCAGACCCAGCGTTCGCAGCCGGCCGGCGACCGCGTCGAACGGCAGCGCCTGGATCACCCGGGCGTTCAGCCGGTCCAGCTCCGCCAGGTCGAATTTCGGCGTGGCGCGGGAAAACCGGCCGAAGTCGAAGCCCTCGACCAGCGGGTCGAACGACGTCACCGGCACCACGGGATCGGCCGTGCCGAGCCGGGCCAGCAGGGCCACCAGAGCCAGCGGCTCGATGCCGGCCTCCCGCAGGCCCTCCAGGCTCAGACTGCCGAGGCGCTTGGACAGCGGCTTGCCCTCCGCATCGGCCAGGAGCGGCAGATGGGCGAAGCGCGGCGGCGCCGCGTCCAGCGCCTGGGCCATCTGGACGTGCGTCGCCGTGTTGGCGACGTGGTCCTCCCCGCGCACCACCTCGGTGATGCCGAGGTCGATGTCGTCGACCACCGAGCAGAGATGATAGAGCGGGCGCCCGTCCTCGCGGATCACCACCGGATCGGAGAGCGACGCCGGGTCGAAGGCGACCGGCCCGCGCACCCGGTCCTCCCAGCCGATCGGGTCCGGCGCCAGCTTGAAGCGCCAATGCGGCCGGCGACCCTGCGCCTCCAGCCGCGCGCGGTCGGCGCCGGCGAGATCCAGTGCGGCGCGGTCGTAGACCGGCGGCTTGCCGGCGGCCAGCCGGCTCCGCCGCTTCAGCGCAAGTTCCTCCGCCGTCTCGTAGCAGGGGTAGAGGCGGCCGTCGGCCTTCAGCCGTTCGATCGCCGCGGCATGGGCCGCCGTGCGGTCGGACTGGCGCACCTCCTCGTCCCAGTCGAGCCCCAGCCAGGCGAGGTCGCGGCGGATCGCCTCGACGAACGGCTCCTCGGAACGGTCGAGGTCGGTGTCGTCGATCCGCAGGAGATAGCGCCCGCCCGCCTGGCGCACCGCCAGCCAGGCGATCAGGGCGGTCCGGGCGTTGCCGACATGCAGGAGGCCGGTCGGGCTCGGCGCGAACCGGGTGGCGGGGGTGACGCTCATGAAGAGGCGCTCAACGCTCCAGCAGGTTCACGAAGGAATTTGTGATCGGATAGCGCCGATCGCGGCCGAACGAACGGGTGGTGAGCTTGACCCCCGGCGGGGCCTGGCGCCGCTTGTACTCGGCGCGGTCCAGCATCCGCCAGACCTTGGCGACGATCTCCCGGCTGTGGCCGCGGGAGACGATGTCCTGCACGCTCATCTCCTGCTCGATCAGGCATTGCAGGATGTCGTCCAGCGCGTCGTAGGGCGGCAGGCTGTCCTGGTCGGTCTGGTCGGGCTTGAGCTCCGCCGACGGCGGCTTGGTGATGATCCGCTCCGGCACGACGCGGCCGGCCGGTCCCTTGGCGGATTTCGGCCGGATCTGGTTGCGCCAGCGGCAGAGCGCGAAGACGGTGGTCTTGTAGACGTCCTTCAGGACCGAATAGCCGCCGGCCATGTCGCCGTAGAGCGTGGCGTAGCCGACCGACATTTCCGACTTGTTGCCGGTGGAGACCAGCATGTGGCCGAACTTGTTGGAGATCGCCATCAGCAGGATGCCTCGGGTGCGCGCCTGGATGTTCTCCTCGGTGATGTCGGGCGGCAGGGCGTCGAACAGCGGCGCCAGCATGGCCTCGAAGGCGTGCATCGCCGGCTCGATCGCGATCGAGTCGTAGCGCACGCCCAGGAGCTCCGCCGCCTCGGCCGCGTCCTCCAGGCTGTGGTCGCTGGTGTAGGGCGACGGCATCATCACGCAGCGCACCTTCTCCGGCCCCAGGGCGTCGACCGCCACGGCGGCGGTCAGGGCGCTGTCGACGCCGCCGGACAGGCCGATCACGACGCCGGGGAAGCCGTTCTTCCGGACATAGTCGCTCAACCCCAGCATCATCGCCCGGTAGGTCGCCTCCAGCCCCTCGGCCGGCGGTTCCAGGCGACCGGCCGGGCAGACCCAGCCGTCCGCGCCGCGGGTCCAGGAGGTCGTCACGACGGCGCGCTCGAACGACGGCAGCTGCGCCTTGATCGCCCGGTCGGCCCCCAGGACGAACGAACTGCCGTCGAACACCAGCTCGTCCTGGCCGCAGACCTGGTTGACATAGACCACCGGCAGGCCGGTCTCCGTCGCCCGGGCGACCGCAAGGGTCATCCGGGTGTCGAGCTTGCCATGGGAGAACGGGCTGCCGTTCGGCACGATCAGGATCTCGGCGCCGGATTCCTCCAGCGTCTCGGCGACCTCCGGGGTCCACATGTCCTCGCAGACCATCAGGCCGAGCCGCACGCCGCGAAAATTGACCGGCCCTGGCGGATCGCCGGGCGCGAAGACGCGCTTCTCGTCGAATACGCCGTAGTTCGGCAGGTCGACCTTGAAGACCGGCGTCACCGTGCCGCCGTCGAGCAGCAGGGCGGCGTTGAAGACCTCTGCGTCCACCCGCCAGGGTGCGCCGACCACGAGGCCGGGTCCGCCATCCTCCGTCGCCCTGGCGAGGTCGGCGACCGCACCCTCGCAGCGATCGACGAAGAACGGCTTGAGGACGAGGTCCTCCGGCGGATAGCCGCAGACGCTGAGCTCCGGCGTCACGACCAGGTCCGCCCCGTCGGCCGCCGCCTCGGCGCGGGCCTTCAGGATGCGCTCGACATTGCCGGCGAGGTCGCCGACGAACGGGTCGATCTGGGCGAGCGCGATGGACAGGCGGTCGGTCATGGGGAGACGTCCTCGAAGCCGCGCACCGCAACGGCGGGCGCTGTCCTGGAACGTAGCCACCGGCGGGGCGCTGTCAATCGGGCCTGCCGGGCCGTCCCGGGAAAACCGCCCGCCGGACTTCCGCGCGATCGACGCCGGCAGGCTCCATCGGGGTCGCTCGTCCCCCTACCGCCGCAGCAGGAACTCGCGTCCGACCTTGACCCGCGGCTCGCCGTCGTATTCGACGATGTCGGTGGTGGCGTAGGTTTCCGACCACTTTTCCGGCAGATAGCTGCCGGTGCCGATCACGTCGACCGGCGCCTTGGCGAGTGCCATCACCCGGCACTTGACCGGGTTGAAGCCGGAGGAGGCGACGATCTTGACGTCGGGGAAGCCCGCCTCGTCGAGCCGGTCGCGCAGGTGGTGGATCGCCGCGGCGGAGACGCCGGTGCCGATCAGGTAGCGCAGCTCCGTCTCGTCGCGGTAGCCGCGGATCGCCTCGGGCACGTGCCGTTCCAGGACGGCATAGCTGGTCGGCGGGTCCAGGCCCTCGAGGTAGCGCCCGCCCGGCGTGTCGATGCGCAGCGCCAGCCGGCCGTCCGCCGCCAGGTCCGGAAAGCGCCGGCAGACCGCCAGGCTGTCGCTCACCTCCAGCCCGAAATAGTCGACCAGCACCGTCAGGTTCTGGTCCGGCCAGGTCTCGTGGAACATCTCCGCCGCCCGCACCGTGGAGCCGGCATAGCCGACCAGCGCGTGCGGCATGGTGCCGAAGCCTTCGCTCTGGCCGAAATAATGCGCCGTCGCGTCGGTGGCGTTGCCGACGAAGCCCCTGGCGTCGTGCTTGCGCCGCGCCCGCGCGCTGCCGACGCTGGCGGCATAGGCCATCAGCTCGGCCATCTCCAGCCCCGCGCAGTGCCGGGCGTCCATCGCCAGGAAGGCGACCTCCGGCAGCTCCGCGCAATCGCGTAGGCGTTCCAGGCGGCGACGCAGGCGGGCCCGATCTTCTGGAGCAGCATCGTCTCCGCGTCGACCAGGTGGTAGAGCGGGCCGGTCACGTACATCAACGGCTCGCCGGCGCCGACCCATTTGCCTTCCTCCTGGCGCAGGTCGATCTCGACGGCGGCGCCGCGGCTCTCCATCACCGACCTCAGCCAGTCGATCGCCAGCCGCGGGGCGGAGACCACCGGTCGGCGCATGAAGACGGCATAGGTCACCCGGCGGTCGCCGAATCGGCCGACCGTTTCCTTCGTGCGCAGGAAGTACTTGTCGGACCACGCGGCCAAGTCCGCCGCGCCGGGCGTCAGGGGTGTGCGGGCATCCATGGTCGTTCGCCTTCGGTGCTGCAGGTCGCCTTCTGGCGGGCGGTTGAGGGCGTCGATCGAGGGCGGACGGCAGGGCCGCGAGGGCGAGGTCCGGCGGGCCGGACGGGGGCGGCGCTGCCGCCGGTCCCGGCCGGCCCGCCGCGCCCTATTCGGCGGCGGCGATGCGCCGCGCGCGGTCGCGCTCGGCCCGCTCTTCCTTCAGCTTCGCCGCGATCAGGAACGCCAGCTCCAGCGCCTGATGGGCGTTCAGACGCGGGTCGCAATGGGTGTGGTAGCGCAGCGACAGGGCGTCGTCGGTGATCGCCTGGGCGCCGCCGGTGCATTCGGTCACGTCCTGGCCGGTCAGTTCGAAATGCACCCCGCCGGCATGGGTGCCCTCGGCCCGGTGGACGTCGAAGAAGGCGCTGACCTCGTTCAGGATCCGCTCGAACGGGCGGGTCTTGTAGCCGCTGGGCGCCTTGACCGTGTTGCCGTGCATTGGGTCGCACGACCAGACGACGGTGCGCCCTTCCTCCTTGACCTTGCGGACCAGCCGGGGCAGGCCCTCGGCCACCTTGTCCGAGCCCATCCGCGCGATCAGGGTCAGGCGGCCGGGCTCGTTCTCCGGGTTCAGGACGTCGATCAGGCGGATCAGCTCGTCCGGGTCGAGCGACGGGCCGCATTTCAGGCCGATCGGGTTCCTCACCCCGCGCAGGAACTCCACATGCGCATCCTCCGGCCCGCGGGTGCGGTCGCCGATCCACAGGAGATGGGCCGACACGCCGTACCACTCCCCGGTCGTGGAATCGATGCGGGTCAGCGCCTGCTCGTAGGGCAGCAGCAGCGCCTCGTGCGAGGTGTAGAACTCCGTCTCGCGGATCTGCGGCGTGGTCTCCGCGGTGATGCCGCAGGCGGCCATGAACTGCACCGCCTCGTCGATCCGGTTGGCCAGATCCTCGTACTTCTCGCCCTGCGGGCTGCGGCCGACGAAGCCCAGCGTCCACTGGTGCACCTTCTGCAGGTCGGCATAGCCGCCCTGGGCGAAGGCGCGCAGCAGGTTCAGGGTCGAGGCCGACTGGTGGTAGGCCTTCAGCATCCGCTCCGGATCGGGGCGGCGCGCCTCGGTCTCGAATTCGAACCCGTTGATGATGTCGCCGCGATAGCTCGGCAGCGTCACGCCGTCGATCGTTTCGGTATCGGAGGAGCGCGGCTTGGCGAACTGACCCGCCATGCGCCCCACCTTCACCACCGGCACGTTGCCACCGAAGGTCAGGACGACGGCCATCTGCAGCAGCACGCGGAACGTGTCGCGGATCTTGTCCGGCCCGAATTCGGCAAAGCTCTCGGCACAGTCGCCGCCCTGCAGCAGGAAACCGCGGCCGTCGGCGACATTGGCCAGGGTCGCCTTCAGCGAACGGGCCTCGCCGGCGAAGACCAGAGGCGGATAGTGCGCGAGGGTCGCCTCGACCTCGGCCAGTCTGGGCAGATCCGGATAGGCCGGAATCTGCTTCGCCGTGCGTGCCCGCCAGCTGTCGGGGGTCCACCGCTGCGCCATCGTCATCCACTCCCGAACACCGGGCCGGCCCGGCGGCCGTCCCGTCCCCCCTCGCTCACGGTTCCGTCACCGGCCCGCAGGGGTGTGGCGGACCGGCCGATCCTCGGCCTCGAACCTGGAAGCAACAGGCTATACGCGGTTCGCTGCCGCATTTCCAGTGCTTCGCCGCGGCGGCGGACCCGCTCCACGCGACCGCGGCATCGCCGTCGAACCCGCCCGCCGCTCACGCCGGCCGTCACATCGAAGTGAAACCCCGTCAGGGTGACGTTATTTCACTCGCCGTCCGCGCGCCCCTAGGTTCGTTGCAGCCGCCCTCGCCCGGCGGCAGGCAAACGAACCATCCCTCCCCTGCTTCGTCCAATCGAGGAGAGACCCGATGAGCAGCAGCAAGAAGACCCTGGGCGTCGCGGCCGCGCTGGCCGGCGCCGTGTCGATGGCCAGCTTGGCCGTGCCGGCCCCGGTCCATGCCCAGGACATGGTCAAGTGCTGGGGCGTCGCCGCCGCCGGCGAGAACGACTGCGCCAACGCCGCCGGCACCCACAGCTGCGCCGGCATGTCGACCGAGGACTACTTCGGCGGCGACTGGAAGCTGGTGGCCGCCGACAGCTGCGAGGAGATGGGCGGCCAGCTGGAGGCCTTCGACGGCTACAACGAACAGCTGATCAACCAGGGCTGACCCGCCGCGGCGGACCGGCCGGAGATCCGGACGATGACCGACATCCCCGCTCCCGTCCCGCCGCGCCGGTCCGACCTCGACCGGCGTCCGATCCCCGCCCCGGTTCCGGCCCGGGCGGGGATCGGCCTCCGGCATCCGCATGTGCCGCATTTCCTGTCCGGCCCGCGTCCCCCGGTCGGCTGGGTCGAGATCCATTCGGAGAACTACCTCTCCGACGGCGGCCCCCGGCTGGCGGCGCTGGAGGCGATCCGCCGGGACTTCCCGGTCAGCTGCCACGGTGTCGGGCTGTCGCTCGGTTCCGCGGAAGGGCTGGACGCCGACCACCTGGCCGCGCTCGGGCGCCTGTTCGATCGGATCGAGCCCGGCCTCGTCTCCGAGCACGTCGCCTGGAGCGTCGCCGACGGCACCTATCTGAACGACCTCCTGCCGTTGCCCTACACCGAGGAGGCGCTGGCCGTCCTCTGCCGCAACATCGACCGCGCCCAGGCGGCCTTCGGCCGGCGGATCCTGGTCGAGAACCCCTCGACCTACGTCGCCTTCGCCCAGTCGACGCTGCCGGAATGGGAGTTCCTGGCCGAGGTCGTGCGCAGGACCGGCTGCGGTCTCCTGCTCGACGTCAACAACATCCACGTCAGCGCCGCCAACCACGGCTTCGACGCCGACGCCTACCTGGACGCCATCCCTCTCGACGCCGTGGCGGAGATCCACGTCGCCGGCCACCTGGTCCGGCGGATCGGGGACGAGACCCTGCTGATCGACGACCACGGCAGCCCGGTGTCCGACCCGGTGTGGCGCCTCCTGGCCGGCGCGCTCGACCGGATCGGACCGGCGCCCATGCTGGTCGAATGGGACACCGACATCCCCGCCTTCGACGTGCTGCTGGCCGAGGCCGCCAAGGCGGACCGGATCGCCGCGGCGGCCGGTGCCCGGCCGCGGGAGGCGCGCCATGCCGGCTGACCCGGGTCGCGATCCGTCCCGACCGGACGCCGCTGCGGTCGGCCTCGCCGACGTCCAGCGCCGGATGGCGCGCGCCGTCCTGACCGGAGACGCGGCGGCGGCGGCGGAGACGGCGGCCGCGTTCCGCCCCGGCCGCATTCCGGCGGCGGCCCGGCTGGAGATTCACCGCGCCAACGTCGCGATCTCGCTGGTCAAGGCGCTGGAGGCGGCCTTCCCCGTCGTGGCGCGGCTGATGACCCCGCCCTTCTTCAGGGCCACGGCCCGGGCCTTCGTCGAGCGGCACCCGCCGCGGCGGCCGCAGCTTTCCACCTACGGCGACCGGTTCCCCGCCTTCCTCGACCAGGTCGGACCGGCGCGCCCGCTGCCCTGGCTCGCCGACGTGGCGCGGCTGGAATGGGCGCGGGTCGAGGCGCTCTTCGCTGCCGACGCGTCGCCGCTCGCGCCGGAGGCGCTTGCCGGCGTGGCCGAGGCCGAGGCGCCGTCGATCGTCTTCCATCCGCACCCCAGCCTGCGCCTCGTCGCGTCGCCCCACCCGATCCAGGCGATCTGGGCGGCGAACCAGGCCGAGCGGCCGGCGCGCCCCGACCGGGCGGCCAGCGGCGAGACCGTGCTGCTGCTGCGCCGCGGCGCGGCCGTGACGGCGGAAGTCGTCTCCCCGGCCGAGGCCGCCTTCCTCTCCACCATCCTCGACGGCCGGGCGCTCGCCGAGGCTTCGGCCGCGGCCGAAGCGGCCGATCCCGCCCACGACCTCCAACGCGCGCTGCTGGCAAACCTCACCCGCGGCAGCTTCGTGGGCTGGCACCTCGCCGGCGAACCGACGGCCTGATTCGACCGATCTTCAGGAGTTCAGCGACATGAGCGGCATCTCGACATCCTCCCGCGCCGACGGCAGTGCCGGTGGCCTGGCCGGCCATCCGGCGGTGATCTGGCTGTTCGGCGGCGGCTTCGTCGACCGGCTGTCGGCCCCGGCCGCCTGGGGCGTCTCGGCGGTGCTGCTGGCCGCCCGGGTGTGGCTTGCCACGCCGTTCTTCAAGGCCGGCATGGCCCGGGTCGAAGGCTGGGACCGCCAGGCGATGCTGTTCGAGTGGATCCATCCGGTGCCGTTCCTGGCGCCGTCTGTCGCGGCGGTGGTGACCACGGTCGGCGAACTGACGCTGTCGATCCTGCTGGTGGTCGGCCTGCTGGGCCGGCTCTCCGGCCTCGGTCTGGCCGTGATGGCCGCGACGATCTTCTTCGTCGTCGGGCAGACGCCCGAGGGCCAGGAGAACGGCATCGCCATCGCGGCGGAGCAGCTGCCCTGGATGTTCGTCGGCCTGGCGATCTTCGCCGTCGGCCCCGGCCGGATCGCGGTCGACCAGCTGATCCAGCGCTGGCTGCGCTGACCTCCGGGGAGACCTGCTGTCGAGTCCGCCCGTGCCGTCCCGGTCAGGCTGGAGCCGGACTGCGGACGGCCGCGGCGCCCAGGACCGACCTGAGCGCCTGCTGCAGGTCGGCGTCGTGCACGGGCTTGGACAGAACCCCGTCGACCACGCCGGAATGGCTCGACACCTCGGAGGCGTCGTCGAGGTGGCCGGTGCACAGGAAGATCGGCAGCCCGGGCGACCGCTTGCGGAGCTGCCGCGCCAGGTCGAGGCCGCTGAGGCCGGGCATGCTGTGGTCGGTGATGACGACGCTGAAGGCATCCTGGTGCCGATCGGCGATCGCCAGGGCTTCCGCTGCATCGGCGGCGGGGAACGCCTCCAGCCCCGCGCGCGCCAGCCGCATCACCATCACCTCGCGCACATAGGGTTCGTCGTCCACGACCAGGACCGGGCGCGTCGCGGGCGGCGGGAGAAGCACCGCGGCGTCCGGCCCCGCGACGGCCTGCGCATTCCGGTCGGCCCGCGGCAGGAAGATCTCGAACCGGGTTCCGTTGCCGGGCCTCGTGGTCAGGGTGATCCCGCCGCCATGGGCCGTCACGATGCCATGGACGGCGGCGAGGCCGAGGCCGGACCCCTTGCCGATGTCCTTGGTCGTGAAGAAAGGTTCGAAGATCCGGTCGAGGACGTCCACCGGGATCCCCGGGCCGTCGTCCTCCACGACGAACCGATACCAGGATAGGTGCGGATCGAGGACATTGACCCAGACCGTGACCGTGCCGTCGTCGCGGCGGTCGATCTCGTACCGCATGCGGCGCCCGGTTTCGCCCCAGCGCTTCGCCAGGCCCTCGGCGCGCAGACCGTCGATATCGATCGGTCCACAATCCAGCGTGATCCGGCCCGGTCTCTTGCCGATCGCATCCATGGCATTGACGCAGAGGTTCATCAGCACCTGGCTCACCTGCGTCGTATTCGACCGCAGCACGTCGTCCGGTGACGGTTCATTGAGCGCGAACTCGATGTTCGACGGCAAGGTCGCCCTCAACATCGCGCCGACCTCCTGCACCACCGGCGCGACGGCGACATCTTCGATCGAGGAAGTGCTGTTGCGGCTGTAGGCGAGGATCTGCTTGACCAGTTCCTTCGCCCGTTGGCCGGACTGCAGGATGTTGGCGGCGAATCCCCGCTGGTCCGACCCTTCCTCCAGGTCGTCGACCAGAAACTCCGCATAGCCCAGGATCGCGGCCAGGACGTTGTTGAAATCGTGTGCGACTCCTCCCGCCAACCGCCCCAGCGCCTCCAGCTTCTGTGCATGGAAGAACTGCTCCTTCAACTCGCTGCGTTCCCGCTCCTCCTGCTTGCGCTGCGTGATGTCGCGGGTGACGCAGATCAGCCCGCCCCCCGGCAGCGCCGTCAGCATGACTTCCTGCGGGAAAAGGCAGACCCCGTCCCTGAGCCCCCAGGCCTCGTCGCTCCAGTGGCCGGCATCGCGCAGCGCGGGAAAGGCGGCGGCGGCGATCCTCGCCGCCTCGTCGGGCAGGTAGAGGGTCGTCCAGTGGCGGCCGACGTACTCGGCCGCCGGCGCCGAGCCGAACAGCCGCGCATGGGATTCGTTCATGTAGGTGAAGTTGCCCGCCGCATCGCAGATCGCGATGCCGTCCCGCGCCGCATTCATGGCGGCAACGCGCTCCTCCAGCAGCCGCTGCTGCCGTTTCAGCGCGGTGATGTCGGTGCGGATCGACACGATGCCGCCATCCTGGGTCCGACGTTCCGCGACCAGCAGGGTCCGGCCGTCGGCCAGGTCCTGCTCGAACGGTTCGCGCGGTGTTTCGAGTTGCCGGAGACGCTCGGTCAATGCGGCCTCGACTCCCTCCTCCGTCACCACCTTGCCGGCGCGGAAGGCCGCGGCGATGAGATCCGAGAGGACCGCGTTGCCGGACTGCAGCGGTTCGTCCGCCCAGGGATAGATCTCCCGGAACCGCCTGTTGGCGATGACGACCCGGCCTTCAGCGTTCGTGATGAGGAAGCCTTCCGAGGAGCTTTCGATCGCGTCGCGCAGCCGCGCCTCCGCTTCCGAAGCAAACGCCGCCGCACGGGCGGCGTCCCGGCCGCGCTGGACCAGCAGCAGGATCAGCACGGCGACGGCCGCGACCATGACGCCGAAGCTGGCGACGATCTGGTCCTGCTTTCGTTGGAGGTGATCCCGATTGGTGAGGTATCCCTCCTGCACCAGGACGGTTCCCATGACCTGCTGGAGCGCCGCCGCCCCGAGCGCCAGTTCCTCGCGCAGGGCGCGGAGGTCGGACGTGTCGCCCCCCGCCAGCCGGCGGATTGCCGGTTCCATCGCCTTCAGGCGCTCGAACTGGGCGCTGATCTCGTCCCCGATCAGCCGGTAGACGCGGGACGGCGTACCGCGTTCCAACTCCATCAGGATGGGAAACCGGCTCCAGGTGATGTCGTATTGCAGCATCAGGGAATCGCTCGTCTCGGCGCCGCCGCCCCGAGCCCGGCGCTCGACCGCGGTCGCGAGCTGGACCCATTCCCGGTCGAGCTGGACGATCGCCCAGACGTCGCTGCGGAATTCCGCCATCGTGATGTCGCGTCTGTGGGACAGCTGGAACGCGGCCATGATCGCGGCGACGGCGAACACCGACACCGCGATCATTGCCACGATCGCCGGCCATCTGCGCTGGTGACTGCGCTGCACACGTTCCTCCCTGCCAAGCCTGCGCCGGGCGACGCGGTCTCGCGACGACGCCAGGACCTCAGGGTCCTTCTGTGAAACCACTCCGTGCCCCGGAGCCCGGGACGGAGGGCGACGCGGCATCGATGCTGCCCAGATTTTCGTTTACCAATTCTATATCCATACTTATGAACCTGCGCCACCTCCGGTGGGAAGGGCCGCCTGACCTCCGGCGTCGGGCCGCCTATACCGAGGATGGGGTTCCGTTCGCCGCCCCCAGTGGCGATAACGATCGCGACACATCGCGGCAGCGCTCCCTTCGGCGCTTCCGCCGGGGAACGTCGGGAGGGGGCTCCATGGCTCCGAACCAGGTCATGACGGTGTTGGTGGTGGAGGACGACGACGTCCTTCGGCAGTGGATGATCACGGCGCTCCGCCGCAGGCACCACGAGGTCATCGCGTGCGCGAACGGCTATGCCGCGATCGACGCCTGTCGAAACGGCGCGCGACCCGATGTCGTGATCACCGACATCTTCATGCCGGATGCGGACGGGCTGGAGGTGACGCGCACCCTCAGTCGCGAATTCCCCGACCTGCCCGTGGTCGCGGTCTCCGGCGGGTCGCCCCGCCTCGGCGGGGACTATCTCCAGCACGCGCTGCTGTTCGGCGCGGTCGGCGCACTGTCCAAGCCGTTCGACATCCGCGACCTGCTGCAGGCGATCGGGTGCGCCGTCGAGAAGGCTCGCGCCGGGGCGCTGGATGCCGAACCGGCCGGTCGGGACGACGGGCCCTCTGCCCAACGATCGGCCATCGTCGAGAGGACGCGGCACCGCGGACCGGAATGCGGCACGGCCGCCTTGCCGGTCGGCCCTTCCTGACCGCCCTTGCTACTCCGCCGCCTGGTCCTCGGCCTCTTCCGGGTCGGGGGCCTTGGTGCGCATGGTGACGAATTCCTCGGCGGCGGTCGGATGGATGCCGATGGTGCGGTCGAAGTCGGCCTTGGTGGCCCCGGCGCTCATCGCCACCGCCAGGCCCTGAACGATCTCCGGCGCATCGACGCCGACCATGTGGCAGCCGACCACCCGGCCGCTCTCGCCATCGACCACCAGCTTCATCATGGTCTTCTCGTCGCGGCCGGACAGCGTGTGCTTCATCGGCCGGAAGGTTGAGCGATAAACGTCGACCTTGGCGAGCCTCTCCCGCGCCGCGGCTTCGGTCAGGCCGACCGTGGCGACCGGTGGCTGCGAGAACACGGCGCTCGGCACGATGTCGTAGGCGACCGGCGGCCGCCCGGGGCCGAAGAGGGTGTCGGCCAGCCAGTGCCCCTCGGCAATCGCGACCGGCGTCAGGTTGACCCGGTCGGTCACGTCGCCGATCGCGAAGATGGTCTCGATGTTGGTCCGATAGGCGTCGTCGACCGCGATGGCGCCGTTCTCCCGGGTCAGCACGCCCGCCGTCTCGAGGCCGAGGTCGCCCGTGTTGGGTCGGCGGCCGATGGCGTAGAGCACGTGGTCGCACTCCACGTACTCCCCGTCGGAGAGGTGGGCGATCAGGCCGTCGGCGGTCTTCTCGATCCGCTTGACGATGGTGTTGAAGCGCAGGTCGATGCCGGTCTTGGTCATCTCCTCCGCCAGGGTCTCGCGGACGTCGCCGTCGAAGCCGCGCAGGAACATATGCCCGCGGTAGAGTTGACAGACATCGGCGCCGAGGCCGTTGAAGATGCCGGCAAATTCGACCGCGATATAGCCGCCGCCGCAGACCAGCACGCGCCGCGGCATTTCCTCCAGGAAGAACACGTCGTCGGACGTGATCCCATACTCCCGGGCCCCCGGCTCGTCCGGCAGGACCGGGCGGCCGCCGGTGGCGATCAGGACGCGCTCGGCGGTGACGCGCTCCCCGCCGACCTCGATGGTGTGGCGGTCGGCCAGCCGGGCGCGTGCCTCGTAGAGCCTGCAGCCGGCCCCTTCAAGCAGGTGGCGATAGATGCCGTTGAGCCGCTGGATCTCGACGTTCTTGTTGGCGATCAGCCGGGCCCAGTCATGCCGGGCCCCGTCAATCGTCCAGCCGAAGCCGGCGGCGTCCTCGACGTCGTGGCCGACATGGGCGGCATAGGCCATCAGCTTCTTCGGCACGCAGCCGACATTGACGCAGGTGCCGCCGAGATGGCGCTCCTCCGCCACCGCGACGCGGGCGCCGTGGCCGGCGGCGATCCGCGCCGCGCGCACCCCGCCGGAGCCGGCGCCGATGACGAAGAGGTCGTAGTCGTAGGAGGCCATGGCAGTCGGTCCCTGGCATCGGGTGGGGGATGGCTGGTGACGGCACCCTAGCGCCGGCCGGTCGGGCTTTCCAGACCCGGCGGTTCACCTCTTCGACAGGGGCCGGGGCGTTGATTTTGCCCGCCCGTTCCCCAACTGCTAGGCTTCGCGGCGGTTGCCGGCGCCCGTTTCGGGTCGTCCTGGCGGAAGCCGGGACCTCGACGGGCGGAAGGCGCTTCGCGCCGTCGCGGCGGCGTCCGCCGAGGCCCTGGACCGCCCCTTCGGTCCGGGACGACCGGCACGATGATGCGGGCGACGCCCCACCGGGAGAGAGCGATGAGCCTGTTCGAGCGCATCCGCGACGACCATGCCGCCGCGCGGCGGCAGCTCCAGGCCGTGCGCCGCGCCGCCGATGCCGGACAGCGCGCCGTGCGGCTGGAGCGGCTGAAACGGGGCTTGACCGCGCACCACATGGTGGAGGAGGCGGTGGTCTACGCCGCCCTCGCCCACGCCCGAGGCGTCCCGGCGGAGGCGGAGGCGGCGGTGCAGGGCCACCGCACCATCAACGCGCTTCTGGAGCGGCTGGATTCGGATTCGGCCGACGACCCCGGATGGGAGGCGGCCCTGGCGGAGCTGGATGCGGCGATGCGCGAGAATTTCCGCACCGAGGAGACGATGGTGTTCGCCGCCCTCTACGAAGGGCTCACGCCGCCGGAGCTTGAGGAGCTCGGCCGCACGCTGGTCACCCGGATGCAGATCGCGCAGGAGCTGTTCGAGCCGATCGAGGACACCGGCGAGGAGACCGGCCGGCCCTCGGCTCTGGAACTCGGGCCGATGTGACCGCGACGGGTCGTCCTTGACGGCCGGAACGGCCGTTCCGGGACGCCCCCTGTCGGGGATATCCGTCTGCCCCCGGTTGGTCCCGTCGCCGGGAAGGCGCATATTGGGGCGACCCGCCCTTGCGATCCGCAGACGTCCCGGTTCCTTCTTGCGCCCACCGCATCCCTTCACCCTCGTCGACCAGGCGATCGACATCGGCCGCGGCCTGACCGAGCGGCGGATCCGCCTTGGCGTCACCGGCCTCAGCGACGCCGGCAAGACCGTCTTCGTCACCGCGCTGGTCCAGGCGCTCCTGCACCCCGAACGGCTGCACCGGGTGCGGGCGGTGGCCGAGGATCGCTGGCACACCGCCGTGCTGCGCCCGCAGCCGACCCAGGACCTGCCGCGCTTTCCGTTCGAGGACTGCGTGCGCACCCTGGTCGGCGGCGCCTGGCCGGAGAGCACCCGGTCGACGGCGGAGCTGCGGGTGTCGATCCGGTACCGTCCGACCGGCCTGCGCAAGCGGCTGGGCGACCGGGTGCTCCATCTCGACCTGTTCGATTATCCGGGCGAATGGCTGCTGGACCTGGCGCTCCTGGAGATGGACTACGACGCCTGGGCGCGGCGGTCGCTGGGCGCCGCGCATGGCGATCCCGACGCCGGGCCGTTTCTCGCCATGGTCGACGATCTGGGCCCGGCGGAGGAGCGCGCGGCCGGGGAACCCTGGGCGATCGGGGCCGCCGCCCGGTTCACCGCCTATCTCAGGGCGCGCCGGGCGCGGGAGGGGCGCGCCTCGACACTGGGGCCGGGCCGCTTCCTGCTGCCGGGGGAACTCGAGGGGTCGCCGCTCTTGACCTTCGCGCCGCTGCCCGACCGGGCGGAGGACACGGCGCTGCGGCGGCTGATGCGCGAGCGGTTCGACGCCTACCGGCGCAAGGTCGTGCGCCGGTTCCACGAACGGCATTTCGCCCGGCTCGACCGGCAGATCGTGCTGGTCGACCTGGCCGGCCACGTAGCCGCCGGCCAGGAGACGGTGGCCGACGTTTCGGCCTCGCTCGACGCCGTGCTGCGGTCGCTCAAGATCGGAGAAGGCTGGCTGCCGCGCTGGCTGGTGCCGCGGATCGAGCGGGTCCTATTCGCCGCGTCGAAGGCCGACCACCTGCCCGCGGACCAGCACGCAGCCCTGGCCGAACGGCTCAAGACCGCCCTGGACGACAGCCTGCGGCGCACCGCCTATACCGGTGCCACCCTCGACACCCGGACCTTCGCCGCCCTGCGCGCGACCACCGAGGTCGAGGCCAAGGGCCGCCACTATGTCGCCGGCCGGACCGAGGACGATGCGGAGGCGATCGCCCACTATCCCGGCCGGATCGCCCCCTCGGCCGGCGCCGGCGGGGGCTTCGCGGTCCGGCGGTTCCTGCCGCCGGCCGATCTCGACCCCTACAGCGCGTGGCCGCATATCCGGCTCGACCGGGTGATCGAGTTCCTGATCGGAGACTGGCTGACGTGACCGGCCCCCGCGCCCCCTCCGGCGACGATGCCCCCGACAGCCTGCCCCTGGGCAGGCTCGTCGGCGCTGCCGAGCCGCCGCGCGGACCGGGCGAGGCCTCCTCGATCAACCCGGTGGACGGTCCGCACAGCCTGCCGGTCGGCGACACCCGGCCCGCCGCGCTGACGCTGATGGGGGCGCCGGAGCCGGCGGAGGCGACCCGGTCGCGCTGGCCGGGCCGGCTGTTCTGGGGCGGGCTGTCGCTGGTGCTGTTCGGCGGGCTGGCGCTGGCGGTCGAAGGCTGGGCGACCCGCGCGCTCGCCGAGGGCGATCCGCTGGCGTGGATCCCGGTCGCCGGGCTCGCCCTGCTGGCGCTCGGCATTGCCGCAGCGGCCGTGCGCGAATGGCTGGGCCTCGCCAGCGTCGACCGGCTGCGCGAAGCCCGCGCCGCCGCGGCGCTGGCCGAGGAAGGCGGCGACGCCAAGGCGGCGACGGCGGTGGTCCGCGACCTGCGCCGGCTGCACAAGGGCCGCGGCGATCTGGAATGGTCGTGGCGGCGCTATGACGAGGCGGCGGCCGGCGCCGGCGACCCGGAAGCGCGGCTGGCGCTGGTCGAGCGGCTGGTGATCCGCCCGCTGGACGAACGCGCCCGCAGCGCCACCCGCGCCGCGATCCGCCGCACGGCCATGATCACCGCAATCACGCCGTTTCCGGTGCTGGACATGGTGGTGACGCTGGCGATCGACCTGAGGCTGATGCGCCGGATCGCGCGGATCTACGGCGGCCGGCCGGGTCTCCTGGGCGGCTGGCGGCTGCTCAGGCTCAGCCTCGCCAGCGTGCTGGCCTCGGGCGCGCTGGACCTCACCGACGACGCGATCGGTGGGGCGCTGGGTGCCGGCATCGCGGCGCGGCTCAGCCGCCGGGCGGGGGTCGGGCTGCTCAACGGCCTGCTGACCGCGCGCCTCGCCGCGGCCGCCATGGACCTGGGCCGGCCTTTCCCCTGGACCGAGGGGCGGCCGCCCTCGGCCCGGCGGCTGCTGGCCGAGGCGTTCTCGCAGATGGAGCGGGAGCGGCCGGACCGGCCGGCCGATCGGGACGACGGGTGACGCGGAGACGCCGGCCCGAAGCCGGATCGGTGCATATCAGGGCTTTTCCGTATCGCCGTTCCCGGATACGAAAGAGGGATGTACGCCCGGCCGCAGCTTCCCCGAGTCTCCGTCGGCCGTCAGCCCTCCCCGCGCCAGAGAGTTCCCGGCATGACCCGTCCCCGCCCGTTTTCCGCCGCCCTCACGCTCGCCGCCGTGACGCTGGGCGCCATGACCCTGGGCGCCGTGACGCTGGGCGCCGCGCCCGCCGAGGCGCAGGAGGGCGGACCCTATGTCGGCGTCCGGGCGCTCGCCGGCCTGTCCGACGGCGGCGACCTGACGCTGTCCGACGGAACGGCCATGGATCTCGACGACGACTCCCTGGAGTGGAGCACGGGGGCCTCGGCCGTGGTCGGCTGGCGGTTCGACGAGACGCCGTTCCGGGCGGAGCTCGAGTACATCTGGCGCTACCGCTTCGACATCGACGCCCATGCCGCTCCGGCCGGCGACAACCGCCGCCTGAAGTCGAACATCGACACCCATTCGGTCTATCTGAACGGCTATGTCGACATCCCGATCACGATGTCGTTCCGCGGCTATGTCGGTGCCGGCGTGGGGTTTGCCCGGCACAACTCCGACACACAGTTCATCCAGGCCAACGGCGTCCGCACCGACAGTTCCAATGCCGATTCGCAGCTCAGCTGGATGGCGACCGCGGGCGTTCAATACGACCTGAGCGAGGCCTGGTCGATTGACGCCTCCTACCGCTACACGGATCTCGGCGAGATCGAGACGGCGTCGAGCCCGATCGGATCCCTGACCACCGACAACTACTACAGCCACGACTTCCTGATCGGCGTGGCGTATCGGTTCTGAGGACGCGGGCGGAGCTCGGAGACCGACCCGCGCGGCGCCCCTGGGCGCCGCGCACAGACCGAACCCATTTTCGACCGAAGGTTTTCAACTACGCTCTCCACTCTACTTTCTAGGGGAGCTGGCCGCCGATGCTCAACCGCCGTTCCACACGTCGCCTGCGGCATGTCGTTGCCGGGTCGGCGGTCGTCGCGCTCCTGGCCGTCCCGGGCCCCCGCGCCGAGGCGTCCTGCGGCTGCGCCAGCATGACCATCGAGGCGGATCGATCGGGCGACGGCTTTTCGAACGGTCAGCAACGCGGACGTTCCACCTGAATACCGCTGCTCCGGCGGAACCGTGCCGTGGCAGTGTCCCCTGGGGCCGCACCTCGACTACAGCGTCGGGATCATCGGGGGCTACGGCTTCGAGGTGCTGTCGAAGCTGACGTCCGGCAGCGATCCCGCCGACTGCCGCCGCGGGCAGGTCATCCAGAGCACGCGGTTCCGCAACGGTGTCCTGATCGAAAACCCGCCGACCGCGGATTCCCCGCCGGGCGGCACCTACACCTTCGGCGGCCAGCAGGTGTCGGTGATCGAGCCGCCGGCCCTGATCCCGCAGGTCGGCCGGGTCGACGAGGGGCGGCCGGTCTACGGCGCCGACAACTATGCGGCTGTCCAGAACCTGCAGCGCGCCCTGCCCGATCTGGAGGAACTCTACTGGTGGGATTCGCCGCAGGGCGCGATTCCGCTGGACGCGCCGAACACGCGCAGCGAAGCCGACATCCTGATCGCCTATGTCGAAGGCGGCGACGGCCGCTGCTGGTGCCGCTTCGAGCTGAAGCAGGCCTGGGACGGCAACGGCGGAACCGGCACCGCCGCGATCCTGGCCGGCGAGAACTGCAGCCTGGTGCAGTAGGGCGGCCATCCCTGCGCGCCGCGGCCGCGATGGCGCCACCCGCATGCCATCCCATTTCGTTCGTCCCGCGGGAGGCCCGAACCCGCGAGCTACGCCGCCAGCCGAGCATACGCCGCCCGCCGGCGCGCCGCGTACACCCGCCATACCTCGGCCAGCCGCCCGGCATAGGCCGCCATCCGCCCGGCATCGCCGACCGCCTCCGCCAGTTCGGCCGCGGTGGCCAGCGCGTTGAACAGCCCCTGCGCTGCGACCGGATCGAACGCCACCGCCGCGTCGCCGCACGCCGCCCAGCCGGGACCGGCCGGCGGATCGGTGACCTGCCCGCGGGCGTCGCAGGCCGACAGCGCCACGCCCTCGAAGGCCACCGCCCCGCCCAGCCGGGGTCCGACGACGGCGGTCCTGGCAAGGGCGTCCCGCCAGGCATCCGGTCGGGTCAGCAGCCGCCGCGCCGAGTCCGGCGGACGGTGGCAGGCGGCGAGCGGTCGGCCGTCCGGCAGAACGGCACCGTACCACCATCCCTCGTCCGACGACTCGATCAGCGTCCGGTCGGTACCGCGGTCGCCGGCGGGAAGCGGTGCCCCGACAGCCCAGACCGCCATCAGCGCCGCCTCGCCCCGCTGGGCGGCGCCCAGCCGGCGGGCCACCGCGGCGCGACGGCCGGTCGCGTCGATCAGGAAGCCGGCGCGCACCGGCCGGTCCCCTGACACGTCCAGCCGCCAGTCTCCGGCGTCGCCGCCGATCGCCCTCGCCAGACCGGCGACCGGCACCGCCCCCGCCGCCACGGCCGCCGCGCGCAAGGCGGCGTCGAAGGCCGGCCGGTCGAGGCGCCAGTCCGGGCCCTCGGGCGAGGTCAGCGCATCCTGAAGCACCGGCGGTCCGCCCCAGGCGGAGAGGGTGCCGCGCACCCGCCGATGCCGACCGTCGGCCGCGACGTCGGGCAACCCGAGCCGACGCAGCAGGCGGTCGGCAGCAGCCGGCAGGCTCTCGCCGATCCGCGCGCGGCCGTCGTCCGGCCGGTCGATCAGGGCGACGCGCCGACCCGCGCGGGCCAGCAGCGCCGCCGCGACCGATCCGGCCGGGCCGGCGCCGGCCACCGCCACGTCGACGGCGAGCCCGGTCATTTCTTGCGCGCGCGCAGACGCCTTGCCGCCTCCAGATGCGCCGCGTCGCCCCAGCCGGCCTGGCGGATCAGCGCCTCGTGCGACCCGGCCGGCGCCGCCTCGGCCTCGGCACCGGCGGGCGCCGCCCCCGGCGCGGCGGCGGCCAGCGCGGCCGTCGCGAAGGCGCGGCGCTGCGCCGCCGGCAGATTCTCGACAAAGAGGGTCGACGGGATGTCCGGGTCGTCCGTCGGCCCCGGCCGGGCCTCGACGATGCCCTGGGCCCCGAAGTGGCGGATCATGCTCATCATCCGGCCCGGAATGTCCGGCGCCGAGGCATCGATGAAGCGATACCAGCTGGCCCGCCGGTTGAAGGCCGCCAGCTTCTCCTCCCGGCCGGCGGTCGGGCTGACGACGATTTGGTAGTCCTCCTCCGTCAGCACCTGGTTGGGCACCCGCGCCGGCCAGAAGGTCGGCAGGTAGGGATCGAAGGAGGGGTCGTAGCCGGAGCGGCAATAGGCCGTGTCGCCCTGCCAGGGCAGGCCCATCCAGCGCGTGACGTCACCCGGCCCCTGGCCGTGCAGCGGCCCGGTCGGCCCCAGCGCGGTCGCCTGGTCGAGGGTCGGACCGTAGTCTGGCTCCGTCTGGCCGGCCGGGCGGCGGCGGATGCGGAACGGCCTGGAATAGAGCGTCTGGTGGCGCATCGGCCAGGTAATCTCGCAGCCCGGGTGGAAGGCATCGGCCAGACAGTAGTCGAGCGCCGCCCGGTCGAGCGTGGCCGGCTGCTCGGCCAGCGGCACGTCGTCGATCGAGGCGGGCGGCGTCGCGGTCGGATCCCAGTCCGCCTCGAACAGCCCGTCGGCCCAGCGTCGAAGGTGGAGCTGCTGGATCGACGGCAGCGCCAGCATGGTGTTCGGCGATGGGGCGAACAACTCGCCGCCGAAGTCGTCGCCGTAGATGAACGGCCACAGGCGCGGCTCGTTGACCTGGGGATGGTAGGGCCGGAAGGCGTTCAGGATGCTGCGGCGAAGCGCGGCCCAGGGATCGGCCCCGGTCTTCGGGTCGGGGCCGGCGGCCAGCTTGCCGAGCAGCGTGGGATCGGAGAAGTCGAGCGGCCCGCCGGCGCCGAACAGCGCGGCGAAGCCCTTGTTGACCCATTGCAGGTGGGTCATCCGCGCCAACTGGGGCAGCACGTCGCGGGTGAAGGAGGTGGTCTCCGGCACCGGAATCCAGCCGGCGGCGGTCGCGACGTCGACCAGCATGTCGTACATCGTCCGCCAGCTCAGCACGTCGGGGGCGTAGTTGGGCGGCGCGGTGACGACCCAGGCGCCTTCGACGGGGACCTCCCGCCCGTCGATCGACACGCGCGCGTCGACCGGCCCGTCCGACATGTCGTCGTACCAGTCGTTGGCGTTGTTGAAGCTGTCCGGATCGGCCGGGTCGTAGGGCGGCAGCCCCTCCGGCGAAGCGGACACGCCGTGGCCGCCCAGGAAGATCAGCCGGCCGGCCGAATCGGTCCGGAGCTCGCCCAGCGGCACCGGCACGCCCTGGAACGTGCCAGTGTCGAACGCGTGCCGCGGGCCGCCGCCCTGGTTCGGGCCGGCGATCGAGCGGGGGCCGGGGTCGATCGCCAGGGACGTGCGGGCATCTCCGGTCAGTTTCGGGTTGCGCCGCGTCACCGTGAGGTCGGCGCTTTCCGGAATGTCCATGGCGGTGATGAACTGGTACCAGTCGGCCTTGCGGTTGGCGACGTGGACGGTCCATTCGATGTCGGCGTTCTGGACCGTCAGCTCGCGCACGACCTCACCGGCCGCGTTGTAGCCGTAGAGCCGGAACTGGGCCGCCTGGCGCTTCAGCGCGCCGTCGGCGTCGCGGTAGTAGTTGGGATCGGCGGGCGCCGGGGCCGTGGTCTCGGGGCCGATGAAGTAGTCGCTCTCCGCATCGCCGACCCGGGCGATGCCGATCGCCGGATGGATCGCGGCGCGGACGATCACGTCGTCGGCGCAGGCCGCCGGGTCGATCGACGGTCGCGGCTCGACCGGCTCGCCCACCGGCACGCCGTTGACGTTGCGCCGCTGCTCGGCCGAGGCCGCGTAGACCACCCGGCGCGCCTCGGCGATCGATCCCTGGGGCGCGTGCTCGGCGGTGACCCGCCAGATGTTCCACGCCATGTTCTCGCCGTACTCCGCCTGGCCGCGGCGGGTGATGTCCTGCTGCGGCAGGATCAGATCGGCGACCGGGATGAACGGGCTTTCCGCCACCGGCCAGCGGACCGTGGCGGCGTCGAGCGGCATGGTCGCCGGATCGGTGCGGAACTGGACCTCGAAGACGAAGCGCGCCTCCCCGGCCTTCAGCCGCGCCTCCAGGTCGGCGGCCAGATAGGTCGGGTCGACCGGCGGCTCGGCCGGCGGCGGCACGTCGACGGTCGGCGACAGGCGGTACTTGACGTATCGGTCGGGCCCGAAGGCGAACGGCAGGATGGCCCAGTAGGGCGTGCCGAGGACGGAGCCGACCGGTCGGGCCATCTCCTTCAGGATGTCGGCCGTCTTGGGATGCGCCTCCAGGTACGGGCCGTAGTCGCCGTCGACCACGCCCGCCTTGGTGAATTCGCACATGTCCTTGGCGGTATCGACGAAGAACACGTCGAAGTTCTGCAGGATGAAGTCGAAGGTGGTCTCGTCCGGCAGGCCGAAGATCTTCGGCGTCGGCGTGCCGAACAGCTTGATCCCGATGCCGCAGGTGGTGGTCCAGTCGGAGATCGTGGGCAGGGTGTCGGAGGAGAACCGGACCCAGGCGGGGAACTCGCTGCCGGCGAACAGCCCGACCTTCAGGTCGTCCGGCAGGTCGGGGCGGATCCTGAAGGTGCCGGCGGCGACGCCGTGCGGCTTCAGGAAGACCGGACGCATCGCCGGGCACTGCCCCTTGGCGATGCGCCCGGCCTGGACCATGCCGACGAACATCTGGACGAGCGACCCGACCGGATCGGTCCCGCAATCGACAGTGGCACCCGGCGCCGCTGCGCCTCTGACGTGATCGGACATGGCCGGCTCCCCTGAAAGGTTATGCATCGGCCCATATCACGGAACCATAGGTTTATAAAGTTTGCTTTTGTGGCTGCAGAGGGCGAAATCTGTCGCGTCGTGCCTACCCCGCCCCTCGCTCCCACCAGGCGCGCATCTTGCCGGGGTTGAGCAGGCCATGGGGGTCGGCGAGGCGCTTGAAGGCGAGCTGGTCCTCGTCGATCTCCTTCATCCCGCCGTCCTCCAGGACATAGGTGTGGGGGTTGAAGATCGGGCAGCCCTCGGCCTCGTGGATGTCGATGATCTCCCGCAGCCGCTCCGGCGTGGTGTAGCGGACCAGTTGGAGTCCGAAGCAGGCGATCTGGCCGCCGAGGCGCACGTATTCCAGGTGCATCGGCACCTCGTCGCCGAACCGGGCCATCATCTCGCGTACCTTCTGGCGATAGATGCCGGGGGCGAACAGCGTCTGGAGGTAGGTGACCTGCTTGTCGACCTTGAGCGCCTGGAGCGTCGTGTGGTTCCAGGTGAACTCGTAGAGCGGCGGGACGTCGCTCTCCTCCCCCGCGCGGCGGGTGTAGGCAATGCGTCCCCCCAGTTCCGCCACCAGCGTCCCGAACGGCGCCAGGCTGTTCTCGGCGATCATGCACAGCACGACCGCCTCTCCCGCGTTCAGCATCGGGGCGAGCGCCTTGAAGTAGGCCTGCGGGACCGGCGCGTCGATCGGGCTGATCAGCTTCTTTGCGATGCCGTCGCTGGCCGCCAGCGCGTCGCAGAAATCCATCGCCGCCTCGAACCCTGCCGGGAAGGCGACCATGGCGTCCGCCCAGGGCTGGGCCGGCGCCATCGGCACCGTCAGCTCGGTGATGATGCCGTTGCAGCCATAGGCATGGGTCGCCTTCAGCACGTCGTCGCCGTCGAGGGTCAGCACCCGCGGTTCATCCTCCAGGGTCACCACCTTGAGCGACAGGACGCTGCCCCGATCCCGCAACAGGCCGTGGTTGATCGCACCGATGCCGGTCGACCCGCCGGCGACGAAGCCGCCGATGGTCGCCGTGCGGCGGGTGGAGGGGTGCCAACGCAGCTCCCAGCCCCGCGGCACGGTCTCCGCCTCCAGATCGATCAGCTTCTTGCCGGCGCCGACGGTCAGCATGCCGCGGTCGAGCGAGACGATCCGGTCGAGCGCCGTGGTCTCCAGGATGATCCCGCCTTCGAGAGGCATCGCCTGGCCGTAGTTGCCGGTGCCGGCGCCGCGCACGGTCAGCGGGATCTTCCGCTCGACGCACAGCCGGGCGACCTTGATCACCTCCGCCTCGTCGCGGGGAACCGCCACCAGGTCGCCGAACTTACCCCGCAGCTGCTGCTTCAGGATCGGCGAATACCAGTAGAAGTCGCGGCTCTTCTGCTTGACCAGCGCCGGCTCCGTGATCGCCGGCACGCCGTCGAGGGCGGCGGCGACCTCCTGCCAGTCGGGGGCGGCGGCGGGGTCGGCGAGCGTCATGGTGGCGGCCTCGGGACAGCGGGGGGCGGGATGGCGGGCAACGGCGCAGGCCCCGGATTCAGCAATCCCCATGCCATGGTCGGGGTCGATGGTCCAGCCCCCGCACGCGTCCGCGGCGTCCCGCCACCCTCCGCCGCCTGTGGCAGCAACTGCCCAGAAAAAGTGCAGCGGCGCCGCGTCTCGAACGCGATGGCATGCGGCGTGTCCCGCACCGCCCCTCGGCCCGTTCCTGCGGCGGGGTGGCACTGAGCCCTTGGCCGAAGCGCCGAACGGCGCCATTGTCTGAAAGTCGACGTCGCCGGCCCTCCCCTGCCGCCGGCCCGCAAGCCCCGACCCCGGATCCGTCCGATGACCGCCACCATGGCCGCGCGGCCGCACAATGCCGCGGCGATCAAGACCGTTCTTCTGCTGGCCTCCAGCCTGACGGTGATGTCGGGGGCGACCATCGCGCCGTCGCTGCCGGCGCTGCAGGCCCATTTCGCCGAGGTGCCCGGCGCCGATGTCTGGGCCCGGCTGATCCTGACCGCGCCGGCGCTGTTCATCGCGCTCGCGTCGCCGGTCGCGGGCGCGATCATCGACCGGTTCGGCCGGCGGCGGATGATCCTGGCGGCCGCGCTGCTCTACGGCCTCGCCGGCTCCGCCGGGCTGGTGCTGGAGACGATCGGCGCGATCCTGGGCAGCCGGGCCCTGCTGGGAGTCGCGGTCGCCGGTGTGATGACGACCGCCTCGACCCTCGCCGGCGACTACTTCACCGGCGCCGACCGCGACCGGTTCCTGGGCTTCCAGGCGTCGTTCATGGCGTTCGGCGGGGTGGTCTTCCTGCTCGGCGGCGGCGTCCTGGCCGACCTCCACTGGCGCGCGCCATTCGCTGTCTACGCCCTCGCCTTCGCGTTGCTGCCGGCGATGGCGCTCCTGCTCTTCGAGCCGGCGCGCGCGCCGCGGCAGAGCGCGGAGGCGCGCGCCGCCGCCGCCCGGGACGAACCGGTGCCGATGGGCCTGCTCGCCCTGCTCTACGGCCTCGCGGTGCTGCACATGGTGCTGTTCTACGCCCTGCCGGTGCAGCTGCCGTTCCTGCTGCAGGACCTCGGCATCGGCGGCGGCACGCGGACCGGCATCGCGCTGGCGACGGCGACCCTGGTCGCGGCGGTGGTGAGCCTGTTCTTCCGACACCTGATGCGGATCGCGAGCCACCGCGCGATCTTCGCCTTCAGCTTCGGCGCCATGGGCGCGGCGCTGGTGATGCTGTCGCAGGTCGAGAGCTACCCGCTCATCCTGGTGGCGATGGTGATCGCCGGCTTCGGCCTGGGCGCGCTGATGCCGAACTACATGGTGATCCTGATGGCCCGCGCGCCGGAGCGGGTGCGCGGCCGCGCGGTGGGCGGGCTGACCACCAGTATCTTCCTCGGGCAGTTCGTCTCGCCGCTGGTGACCCAGCCGCTGGGCCGGGTCTTCGGGCTGGCCGGCGCATTCGCCGCGATCGGCCTGCTGGCGCTGGCGGTCGGCGTCGCCTTCGCCGTCGTCGCGTTGCGCGGGCCGTCGCTGGTGGGGCGGGAATAGGCGGCGGCGATGCGAGCCGGGGCACGACAGGAGGGAGACAGTCCAACATGGAGAAAGCCGCCGCCGGAGCGATGTCGTCGGTCCTGGCCGCCGTCTGTGCGCCAGCCGCCCAGGCGGATGACGTCGTCTACCGGTTCGAAGCCGTAAGGACCGGCCTCTACGGTACGCCTCCGCCGGGCAGCGTGACGGCGCAGGCCGCCGATCTGACGCGCATCACCGGCTCGTTCGGCTTCTCCCCCGACGCCTTGAGGACATCGCAGGCTGCGCTTCCCGGGCGGGTGAGGTTCGCAACCTATGCCACCGGGTTCGTTCATGTCGACGACGTCGACATCGGCCGGATCCCGGGACCGGTGCTGACGCAGGTGACGGACGGTATTCTTTGGTCCGAGGATCCCGCGGCATCGATCGGGGACGCCCTGGTCATCAGCACCGCCGCGCAGGCGCCGGGCGAATCCCTCGATTCGCTGGCGCTGCGACTGCGCTACGAGGGGACGGAGACGCTGGCCCGCGTCGACCTGCCGGCGTCGCTGGACCTCGGCGACGTCGCCGAGATCGGGCTGACCTTCGGCCATCGCACTGACACGGTCAGCGAACGGGGTGAACCACCGCAGACCGGGGCCGACGGCCCTGCCGCTGTCGTGACCTTTCGCATTCTCGGGATCCGGGAGGCAGACTAGGCCGCTGCCTGGGACGGTACGGCGCCGCCGTCCCGAAAGCCGTGCGGGAGAGCCGGCCTTCAGGGCGTGTTTCAGGCGAACAACGTGTCCAGCCGGCGATAGTCGGGCACCCGCGCCTCGCTCCACCGTCCCGCGCGCATCACCCGGCGGTCGCCCTGGGGGCGGGAGAGCAGTTCGCTCCAGTGCCGGGCGGAGAAGCAGACCAGGTCGGCCGCCGCGCCCGGCGCGATGCGGCCGGCGTCGACGCCCATCACCGCGGCCGGGGTGGTGGTGACCAGCGTCGGCCAGTCGCCGACCGGGCGGTCGAGATGGGCGATCCGCGTGGCCTCCCGGTAGACCTCCACAAGGTCGAGGTCGCCGTAGCCGTAGAACGGGTCGCGGGTATTGTCCGACGCCGCGCAGACCGGGATGCCGCGCGCCTTCATCTCGTGCAGCAGCGTCACCCCGCGCCAGCGGGGCGTGCGGCCGGGCACCCGATCCTGGAGATAGAGGTTGCACATCGGCAGGGTGACCACGGCCATGCCCGCCTCGGCGACGCGGTCGAGGGTCGCCGCCGCCTCGTCCTCCGCCTGCACCGCCACCGAGCAGCAGTGGCCGGCCAGGATATTGCCCCCAAAGCCGCGGCGCAGCGCCGTCTCGGCGATCACGGCGAGCGAGCGGGCGGCCGGATCGTCGGTCTCGTCGACATGGAAGTCGAGGTCGAGGCCGCGGTCCTCCGCCAACGCGAAGACCCGGTCGAGCAGATCCTCCAGCCCCGGCACCCCATAGGTGACCGCGCCGAGCACGCCGCCATGATCGGCGACCGTGTCGGCCACCGTCACGACCTCGTCTTCCGCCGCCATGTCGATCGGGAACAGTGACACCGCCTGGAGATCGATCCGTCCGGCCCACCGGGCACGCGCCTCGGCGAAGACCGGCCAGCTGATCGCGGTCTGTTTGCCGATGCTGTCGAGATGCGTGCGGATCGCCCGGGTGCCGTGGGCGAAGGCGCAGTCGAGCGCAAAGTCCATCCGCGCCGACACGTCCTCGGTGGTCCAGTGCGCCTCCCGGTCGGCGCCGGTCGCCTCCAGCGCGCCCGGGAAGGTACCGTCCGGGTTCTCCCGCCGCGGCCAGATGTGGCCCTTGTCGAGATGGGTGTGCACGTCGACCGGGCACGGCCAGACCTGGCCGCCGTCGAGGTCGGTCACGTCGGCGGAGTCCGGGGAGGCGGTGCCGACCGGAGCGAGCCCCGCGATGCGGTTGCCCTCGATGCGCAGGTCGCATCGCACCAGCCCGTCCTCGGCCGGCAGGTCGGTTGCGGCGACACAGGCGGGCACCCGCACGTCCACGAGCCAATGGGCGGTCAATCGAACCTCCGGTGGGCGACGTGCAGCTCAGCTCTCGCGCTTCAGAGCGCTTTCGTGCCACTTGCGCAGCATGACGTGCTGCAGCGTGTGGAGCGCCATGAAGATCGCGATGCCGGTCAGGCTCATCAGCAGGAGCGCGGCGAACATCTTCGGGATGTTGAGCCGGTTGCCACCTTCGATGATCCGCCAGGCAAGGCCGGCGGCGCTGCCCGACCCGGCCACGAACTCCGCCACCACCGCGCCGATCAGCGCCAGCCCGCCGGAGATCTTCATGCCGCCGAGCAGGTAGGGCAGCGCGGACGGCAGCTGGAGCTGGACCAGGATCTGCCACCGGCTCGCGCCGTAGAGCCGGAACAGGTTGATCAGGTTGTGGTCGGCCGAGCGCAGCCCCAGCGTGGTGTTCGACAGGATCGGGAAGAACGCCACGATCCAGGCCAGGATCAGCAGCGCCTGGTGGATGTTGTCGAACCCGACCCAGATGATGATCAGCGGCGCGATCGACACGACCGGCGTGACCTGCAGGATCACGGCGTAGGGGAAGAGGCCGACTTCGACCAGCCGGCTCTGGCTGAACAGGATGGCGAGCGCCACGCCGCCGACCACCGCCAGCACGAAGGCCTGGATCGTGACCTTGAGCGTGATCCAGAGCGAGCCCATCAGCGATCCGAAATCGGCGATGAGGGCGTCCCAGATCAGCGACGGCGGCGGCAGCACGAATTTCGGGATCTCGTTGAGGCGGACCACGGCCTCCCATGCCGCCAGGAAGGCGACGCCGATCAGGATCGGGATTCCGACGCGCGCCCACAGCGTCTCGGTCCAGGGCGTGCCGCCCCCCGCCTGCGCCGCGGCGAAATCCGCCTGTTCGCGCGCCAGCGCATCGGTCTCGCCGGCGGATGGCGCCCCCGGACCGGTGGTCGCGGCGGCGGTGGGGTCGCTCATGGCGCGGGCTCTCCCATCGCGTCGTGCAGGGTGGCGGAGACGACGCGGCAGTGGTCGTTGTAGGGCTCCGACGTGCGGAACCCCTCGTTGCGTGGATAGGGCGCGTCGATCGAGATGTCGGCAATCACCCGGCCGGGCCGCGCCGCCATCACCACGATGCGGCTGGAGAGGTAGACCGACTCGTAGACCGAGTGGGTGACGAAGATGACGGTGAACTTCTGCTGCTGCCAGAGCTCGAGCAGGTCGTTGTTGAGCTTGAACCGGGTGATCTCGTCAAGCGCGGCGAACGGCTCGTCCATCAGCAGGACCTTGGGCCGGGTCACCAGGGCGCGGGCGATCGACACGCGCATCTTCATCCCGCCCGAGAGCTCCCGGGGATAGGCGCCCTCGAAACCTTCCAGATGCACCATGGCCAGCGCCTCGCGCACCCGGTCGCGCGCCTTCGACTTGGCCACATGGGCGAGCTTGAGCGGCAGGAAGACATTGTCGAAGACCGTCGCCCAGGGCATCAGCGTCGGCTCCTGGAACACGAAGCCCAGGTCGCGCGCCGGACGGCCGGACGCGTCGTGATCGGCCTGGGGCCAGTCGATCGTGCCGGTGGTCACGTCGCCCAGACCGGCGATCATCCTGAGGACCGTCGACTTGCCGCAGCCCGAGGGGCCGAGCAGCGACAGGAACTCGTGCTCCCCCACGGTCAGGTCGACGCCCTTCACCGCGACCGTGCCCTTGGAATAGGTCTTGCCGACCCACTCCAGCCGGATCAGCGGCCGGGCGGCGGCATCGCCCTGCGGCACCGGGTCGGCCGGACGGCTGTCGGTCGCGGCGTGGATCATGCCCCTCTCCTTCCTGCCGGACGACCGCGGCCGGCCCGGGCACCGCCTCCCGGTACCGACCGCGGCGCGCCGGTCACTCGGGCATCATGTCCAGGCCGTAGCCCTGGTTGACGAAGTCCAGCGTATAGGCGGCAGTGTAGTCCAGGTCGGGCTCGTAGACGCCGTTCTCCGCCATCACGTCGAAGAAGGCCTTCCAGCGCTCGTCGGTCATCGCGCCGATGCCGAGCTCCGCCGCGTCGCCGGCGGTCAGGATCTCGTTGGCCTTCATCTGCTCGATGCCGTAGGCGATGGTCTCCGGCGTCATGTCCGGGTTCGCCTCCATGATCAGGGCGTTGCCGGGGGACGGATCGCCGTAGAGATAGCTGATCCAGCCCTCGATGGTCGCCTTGACGAAGCCGTCCACGACCTCCGGGCTCTCCTCGATCAGCGAGGCCGGCACCAGGGCGAGCGAGGAATAGGCCGGATAGCCCTCGTCCGCGAGCAGGTAGACTTCCGGCGTGATGCCGCCCTCCTGCTGGACCTTGAACGGCTCGGACGAAAGATAGCCCTGCTGGATCGCCGTCTCGTCGACCAGCCACGGCGCCATGTTGAAGGTGTAGGGCCGGATCATGTCGTCGGTGAAGCCGTACTGGGCCGACAGCCACACCCAGAAGGTGTTGATCGACGAGTTGGCGATCATGATCGGCTGGCCGGCCATGTCGGCGATCGAATCGATGTCGTCGCGGGGGTGCGTCATCAGGATCTGGGGATCCTTCTGGAACATCGCCATCACCGCCTGCACCGGCGCGCCCGCGGCCACCAGATTGAGCGGGAAGAAGCTGTTCGACCCGGTGCCCATGTCGATCGCGCCGGCGGCCAGCAGCTGTTGGTTGTCGATCTGCGGACCGCCCATCATGATCTCGACGTCGAGGCCATACTTCTCGTAGAGGCCCTCGGCCACCGCCTGGTACATGCCGCCATGCTCCGCCTGGGCCAGCCAGTCGGTCGCGTAGGTGATCTCCGTCTGGGCGGCGGCGGGGGCGGCGAGGCCGGCGACCACGATGGCCGCCGCGGCGGCGCAAGGAAAGGCGGCGCGGCGCAGCGGCGCGGCAACGGGGGACGAATGGCTCACGGATCCTCTCTCCCTGTTCTGGCGCCGTCGGGCCGTCCGGTCGGGCGGCGGGGCGGGCGCGGAGTCCGTTCGGTCGTCGATCGACTTCCCCCTCGGAACAGCAAACGGCATACCACCGCCGCAGCCGCCCGCCCGGCCGCGGCGGCGCGGAGCGAATCGGCCCGCGCCGACGTCCGCGCCGCCGGATGGCTGAACATATCCTGGGCGATTGCACGCCAAACAGGCAACGACCCGCATCGGCCGACGCATTGATCCGCAGCCGATTCCGCGCTAAGCGTCGGGTTCCGGTGTCCGGCGATCCCCGCCCTCGCCGATGAGCCGGTCGCGCCGGACGGCGCCGCCCCTGGACCGATATCGAGGACATCGCATGATCCGCGAGCCGCAGCAGTTCCGCCTCGACGACGAAGACGAGGAGCCGAAGGAGGAGCGCAAGCCCGACGCGCCGTTCCAGATGGTCGCCCAGCGCCTGTTCGAGGCGCGGACCGTCATGATCTTCGGCGAGATCAACATGAGGGTCGCCCGCGACGTCTCGGCGCAGCTGATGGCGCTGGCCGTCCAGTCGGACGAGCCGATCAAGATGATCATCAACAGCCCCGGCGGCCATGTGGAGAGCGGCGACACGATCTTCGACATGATCCGGTTCATCACGCCGGAGGTGAAGATGATCGGCACCGGCTGGGTCGCCTCGGCCGGCGCGCTGATCTTCCTGGCCGCCAAGAAGGAGAACCGGGTCTGCCTGCCGAACACCCGCTTCCTGCTGCACCAGCCGATGGGGGGCGTGCGCGGGCCGGCGGTCGACATCGGCATCGAGGCGCAGGAAATCGTCAAGATGCGCGAGCGGATCAACCGGATCATCTCGGAGGAGACCGGCCAGCCCTTCGAGAAGGTCGAGAACGACACCGACCGCAATTTCTGGATGGGCCCGAAGGAGGCCATCAACTACGGTCTGGTGTCGAGGGTCGTCAACTCCATGAGCGAGGTGTTCTGAGGTCGCCCCAGGTCGCCCGCCCCCCAGGTCGCCCGAACCGCGCAGAGGTTTGCGCGACGGCCGGCGGCGAATGTCGGCCAAGTCCTTCGGATCTGGGCGACCTACTCCCCGTCCAGGAAGCGCGCCAGGATCGCCACGGTGGCCTGCGGCGCACCGACGGCGCCGCCCTGGGGCAGGATGCCGCGCCGGGCGCCCGGCACTCGGGCGACCACATCCTCGAAGCTCGGCCACAGCATGTCGCCGGGCGCGCAGCAGACCAGCGTCGGCACCGTGATCCGGGGCAGCCTCTCCCTCTTCGGGTGGCGGAAGGCGGCGCGGTAGGACCGGTGGTAGGTGGTCGCCGCCTTCAGCACCTCGACGACGAAGGCGTGCAGGTCCTCGGGCGACGGCAGGCCGCCAGCCAGCCGGGCCTCCGCCTCGCGCCGGTACCAGGGCCAGAACAGGTGCTGGTCCCGGCAGAAGTGCCAGGCGCGGGTCAGCTGCGTGCCCTCCCCGTCGGGCGTGAACGGCAGGGCGTAGCGCGCCAGCAGCTCGTCGCGCTCCGCCGCCCCGTAGAGCCCCATGCCGTCGAGAATCAGCCGTCGGACCCTCTCCGGCCGGGCGATGGCGATCTCCATGGCGATCGACGCGCCGGTATGGCTGCCGTAGAGATCGACCGGCCCCTCTGTCAGGGCCTCGATCGCCGCCAGCGGGCCGCGCGCGAGATCAGCGATCGTCGGTTCCTCCTGGCTGACCGGGTCGCTGTCGCCGTTGCCGGGCGTGTCCGGCGCGATAAGCCGGCGGCCGGCCGCCAGGGCGCCGATCAGCCCGACCAGCTGGCGCGAGGATCCGGGCGAGGCATGCAGGACGACCAACGGCGCCGCGGCGCGCCCCCCGTTCCCGGCCGCGGCCGGGCCGGCGGTACGGTAGTGGACCTGTCCGCCGCCGCCGTCGACGAAGCCCCGCCGGACCGGCGGAGGGCGTGTGTCGCTGCCGGGGTTCACGGCAACGACCGGAACAGGCGCCGAGGACCGACGGGATCGGGGAGTGGGTGGACCATGACTGCTCCAATTCCGCACGCGCGGACAGCGTTGCGATTGTACAAGAGCATTGTCTGGCATCTAAGACAACTACGCAAGCATGCCGATCGGTGCCGGACCCTCCAAATCCCGGTCTGCGACCGTGCCGGGAGATCGCAGGGCCCGTGGCCTCCGGTTCAGCCGGCGTCCTCCTGGGCTTCCGGCGCTGACTCGGCAAAGGCCGGCAGGTCGGCGCAGGCTTCCTCGACCCGCAGGATCGTCGGATACGGCGACAGGTCCACGTCGAAGCGCCGGGCGTTGTAGATCTGCGGGATCAGCGCCACGTCGGCGAGCGACGGCTGGTCGCCGAAGCAGAACGGCCCGCGGCCCGGCTGCTTGGCCAGCAGGTGCTCGACCGCGCCGAAGCCCTCCTCCACCCAGTGACGGTACCACGCGTTGCGCCGCTCCTCCCCGATCCGAAGATCGTCCTTGAGGTAGGTGAGGACCCTGAGATTGTTGAGCGGGTGAATATCGCAGGCGATGGTGTCGGCGACCGAACGCACCAGCGCGCGCGCCGCCGGATCGGCGGGCAGCAGCGCCGGCTCCGGCCGGGTCTCCTCCAGGTACTCGATGATCGCCATCGACTGGGTCAGCACGTTCGGTCCGTCGATCAGGGTCGGCACGAGCCGCTGGGGGTTGAGCGCCACATATTCCGGCGCCCGGTGCTCCGCCTTGCGCAGATGGACGTAGATCTTCTCGTGCTCGATCCCCTTGAGCGCGAGCGCGATCCGGACGCGATAGGCGGCGGACGACCGGAAATAGGTGAAGAGCTTCATTGCGTCGGCTTTCCTGGCTGCGGTACCACCTCGAGGATCAGACGCGTTGTAGCGGCCCCGCGTTCCCGCGCCAACCATGGCGCCGATTCCCCATGTCCCGCCGGAGACCCTTGCCGATGACCGCGCTTCGCGCCGCCCCGACCGTGCCCGTGTTCGACATCGGCGGCGTCCTGATCGACTGGAACCCGCGCTACCTCTACGCCAAGCTGTTCGACGAGGCCGAGGCGATGGAGCGCTTCCTGGCCGAGGTTTGCACCCCGGCCTGGAACCTGGAGCAGGACCGCGGCCGGCCCTGGCCGGAGGCGGTCGCGCTGCTGGCGGAGCGCCATCCGCAGCAGGCGGACCTGATTCGCGCCTATGACGAGCGCTGGGACGAGATGGTGACCGACGCGTTCTGGGACACGGTCGCCCTCCTGGAACGGGCGAAGGCGCGGGGGCCGGTCCATGCGATCACCAACTTCTCCGCCGACAAGTTCCGCCGCGCCTGCGACCGGTTCCCGTTCCTGACCGGCTTCGACGTCTGCGTCGTGTCGGGCGAGGAAGGGCTGATCAAGCCGGACCGCGCGATCTACGACCTGCTGCTGGCCCGCACCGGCCTGCCGGCGGAAGCCTGCCTGTTCATCGACGACGCGCCCCACAACGTCGAGGGCGCCCGCGCCGCCGGCATGCACGCCGTGCAGTACGAGGGGCCGGAGCGGCTGCGCGCGGTGCTGGAGGAGTACGGGCTGGTGTAGCCGGCGGGGAGCAGGCACCGGTCTCGTTCCGTTCGGTGCCTCCTCCCCGACGCCACTTGCGGAGGCACCCGCCGCAGGCGGGCGGAGGGGCAACCGTCCCGATCGCGGATCCCGTCCCCTGCCCCCCAGTCCCGCGCGGGCGCGCGAGACAGCTCCTTCGCCGCCTTGGCCCGCATGTCGCCCAACGAGCGCCCCAGTCCCGCGCGGGCGCGCGAGACAGTTCCCCCCTGGCCGGCACGTCATGCTCGATCCCCAGCACCCCAGTCCCGCGCGTCCCGCGCGGGCGCGCGAGACAGCTCATCAGCAGCCACTCGCCGCCGTCGGCGCAGGCCGCCCCAGTCCCGCGCGGGCGCGCGAGACAGCTCCCCGCAAGCGGGGAGCGGGCATCGGAGGGGACCGGTACGGAGGACGGCGCGGCCTACGCATCCGCTGCAATCGCCCTATGTCTCCGGCCATGACCAACACAAGGCTTTCTTCCTTCCCCGCCGGATCGGTGGCGGTGGTCGTCGGCGCGGGCGGCGGGATCGGGGCGGCGGTGGCCGCGGCGATCGAGGCTTCCGGTGCGTTCTCCGAGGTGATCCGGCTGTCGCGATCGACCGAGCCGCCGGTCGATTTCGACCGGCCGGAGACGGTGGAGGCCGCGGCTGCGCACGCCGCCGCCCGCGCCGAGGCCGCCGGCGGCGAGATCCGGCTGGTGGTCGACGCCACCGGCTTCCTGCACGGCGACGGGTTCCAGCCGGAGAAGAGCTGGCGCGACCTCGACGCCGAGCACCTGGCGCAGGCCTTCCGGATCAACGCGATCGGGCCGGCGCTCCTGATGCGGGCGTTCCTGGAGCGGCTGCCGCGGCGCGGCCGCGCCGTGTTCGCCACCCTGTCGGCCAAGGTCGGCTCGATCGGCGATAACCGGTTCGGCGGCTGGTACGCCTACCGCGCATCGAAGGCGGCGCTGAACCAGCTGGTCAAGACCGCGGCGATCGAGGGGGGCCGGCGGCGCAAGGACGCCATCGTGGTCGCGCTGCACCCGGGCACGGTCGACACCGGCCTGTCCGCGCCGTTCTCCAAAGAGGGCCTGACGGTCCGCGACCCGGCCACCGCCGCGGCCGACCTGCTGCGCGTGATCGATCGCCTGGGCGAAGGCGACAGCGGACGTTTCTGGAGCTGGGACGGGAGTGAGCTGCCGTGGTGAGGGCCTGACCTCAGGCGTCGGCGAGGCGCGCCCCCTCCTGCGCGTCCGCCAGCAGGCGGACGTATTTCAGGGCCGCCTTCTCGTCGCCGAACTCGATGGTCAGGCGGCGGCGGTCGGCGAGCTTGAGGGTGATCGAGGGCCGCTCGAAGGCCGGCATGCGGGTGCAGTTCAGCCGGATGCCGAGGATCAGCGCGGCATCGAGGGTCTGGCCGTCCGGCAGGGTCACCAGGGCACTCGCGCTTGAAGTCTCCGAACCCGTCGGCATGATGCCCTCTCCCCTTCCCTGATTGAGGGTATTTCACACCAGCCGGCGGCGAAGCGCGAGTCATCGAACGGCCGCCCGGGGAGCGCATCGGAGCTATCCCCCGGCCGATCGGAGGATACGCCGGATGCGTTGCGGAAAACTCACGTCCGGGGGTTGCGGCATCGGGATTTGGCGGTTCCCGGGGGCGAGCGAGGCGGGACGGCCGTCACCGCGAGGCCGGCCGGGATCGGCCACACTCGATTGCCGAAACGAAACCGATGCAACGCCCGGCCGCCAGGACGGGACATGCGACTGAAACAGGGACCGGTCAGGATGCGGGGCATCCGGCCGGCCGCCTGGCCCGCCGGCCGCCGCGTCGCGGTCCCGTGCCGCGGCGTGCCCCGTCCCGCAGGTTTCGAGTGCCGTCGATGACCGAGATCGCCGCCCGCCGCCGCCCCGCCGCGCTTCCGTCCCCCGGCGCAGCCGCCGCACCGCCGTCGGCGGGCCCGGCCTGCCCGGTCGCCGCGCCCCGGGGCTGCACCCTGCGCCGGCGGTTGGGCCAGGCCTGGCAGGCGTTGCGCGGCCGCTCAGACTGCGACCGGCTGCGCCGGCGGATCGCCGACCTGGAGATCGCGCTCGACAGCATGAACGAGGCGATCACCGTGGTCGACGACGACCTGCGGCTGGTCGCCTGGAACGCGCGGATGACCGAGATCTTCGGGATGGGAGCGCCCGTGCTGCAGCCCGGACGGCGGATCGACGAGGCGGTCGCCGACCACCTGCGCCGCCAGGGCAGCGACGAGGAGACGGTCGAGATGATGCGCGACCGGATCCGCGCCGGCTATGCCGACGACTAGGCGACCGACCGGTTCACCACCCTGGAGGGCCGGGTGATCGAGGTGCGCCGGCGCCGGCTGCCGATCGGCGGGCATGTCAGCACCTATTCCGACGTCACCGAGCGGCACCACGCCTGGCGCGAGGCCGACGAGGCGCGCCGGCTGCTGGTCGCGGTCATGGACGCGGTGCCGGCGGTGCTGACCGTCAAGGACGCCGACCTGCGCTACCGCATGGTCAACCGGACCTTCCTCGAGGTCGGGCACGCCGACATCGCCGACGTGATCGGCCGGACAAGCCGCCACGTCACCCCGCCCGACCGCGCCGCCGCGATCGAGGCGGAGGACAGGATGGTGCTGTCCACCCGCCGGCAACTGCCATTCCACGAGGTGGAGCGGCGCGGCATCGACGACCGGCCGCGGACCATCTGGACCACCAAGATCCCGCTGCTGCGGGACGACGGCTCGGTCGAGCACATCGTCACGATCGACCTCGACGTGACCGAGCGCAAGCAGATGCAGGGCGAGCACGAGCGCCTGCTGCAGCTGTTCAACGACGCGGTGGAGAGCCTGAGCCACGGGTTCGCGGTCTACGACCGGGAGCGCCGCCTGGTGGTCTGCAACAGCGCCTATGCCGGGCTCTACGGCGAGACGCCGGAGAGTCTCGCCGGCACCGCGATCGACGACCTGGCGCCGCGGTTCCGGGCGCTCGCCTGCGACGCCGAGGGGCTGGACCCGCTGATCGGCATCGGCGGCGGCAGGGCGCCGGAGCGGGGCGAAGTCGAGATCGACATGGCCGACGGCCGGCGCCTGCTGGTCACCCGCCACCCGACCGCGGAGGGCGGCTTCGTCCTGACCCGCACCGACGTGACCGAGATGAAGCGCCAGCGCGAGGCGCTCTACCAGTCCGAGAAGCTGAACGCGCTGGGGACCCTGCTGGCCGGGGTCAGCCATGAGCTGAACAACCCGCTGTCGATCGTGGTCGGCCAGTCCTCGCTGCTGCAGGAGACCGCGGCCGACGAGGCGACCCGCCGGCGCGCCGACCGGATCGCCCGCGCCGCCGACCGCTGCTCCCGGATCGTGCGCACCTTCCTCGCCATGGCCCGCCATGCCGAGCCGCAGCGTCGGGCGGTCGACCTCAATGGCCTGGTGACCGACGCGCTGGAGGTGACCGGCTACGCGCTGAAGAGCGGCGACATCGACGTGGCGACCGACCTGGCGGGCGACCTGCCGCCGGTGTGGGGCGATCCGGACCAGCTGGCCCAGGTCGTGATGAACCTGGTGGTCAACGCCCAGCAGGCGCTGATGGAGCGTCCGGGCCCGCGCCGCCTGACCGTGGCGTCGCGGCCCCGGTCAGGCGACGGCACGGTGGCGCTGACCGTTCGCGACAACGGACCCGGGATACCGGAGGCGGTCCGCAGCCGGATCTTCGAGCCGTTCTTCACCACCAAGCCCGACGGCGTCGGCACCGGGATCGGCCTCGCGATCTGCCGCGGCATCGTCGACGGCCACGGCGGCCAGCTGTCGGTCGGCGAGGCCGCCGGCGGCGGCG